>Ga0326597_10000021_pt1 | contig 242383 bp, 211 predicted proteins | sample RVTome_12_FD_203789 | JGI IMG/M metagenome (GOLD analysis project Ga0326597, IMG submission 203789) | Soil microbial communities from uranium-contaminated site in the Upper Colorado River Basin, Wyoming, United States - RVT100D185 | ecosystem: Environmental > Terrestrial > Soil > Contaminated...
CAGGCGGCGCATCGCTTCGTTGACGCGCCTCCCACGTACCACCAGTATGCGGTTCGGCGTTCGCCTCGCGCTGCATCCACCTGGAACGCGCTCGCTGATCCAGCCCCCTACTGGCGCGGCCTCTAAGCCAGAGGCTCACTTGAGAACGAGCATTCCCTCGCACTGGTAGCCGCTGAGGACACACAGGAACGCGGATGGCTGCGTTCGTTGCTGCGTTGTGTGGCTTCGCCACACGGCCTCGCAACGGCCTTGCCCTCCACGCTCCTGAGCGCCCTCAGCTGGGTTCCGTTCGTGGCATGGCTTCATGCAGGTGTGGCCCCTGAGTTGCAGACCCTGAGCGCCCTCAGCTGGGTTCCGTGGGTGGAACGGCTCGAGGGCGCCGTCAGGTGTGGCGGGCGGGGGTGGGGTGGGTGCGGGGCTAGCCTCGCGGCGCCGAGTTGATCAGGAACGTCGTGTCGCGATTGCGCTATCTCACTGCGGGGGAGTCGCACGGGCCGGCCCTGGTGGCGACCTGTGAGGGGTTGCCTGCGGGACTGACCGTGCTCGAGGAACAGCTTGACGCGGAACTCGCACGGCGCCGGTCGGGGTACGGGCGCAGTCCTCGGATGGACTTCGAGGTCGACAAGCTGGAATTGCTGGCCGGCCTGCGACACGGACGCACCCTGGGTTCGCCGGTGTCGGTCTTGATCCACAACACCGAATGGCCGAAGTGGACCCGGGCGATGTCGCCGGCCCCCATCGATGATCCCGATGGGCTGGCCGACACCGGACGTGGCGCGCCGTTGACCCGTCCTCGCCCGGGTCATGCGGACCTGACGGCGGCACTGAAGTACGGCTACAGCGATGTGCGGGACGCCCTGGAGCGAGCGTCGGCGCGCGAGACCGCAGCCCGGGTCGTCGTCGGCACGATGGCCAAGCTGCTGCTGGCGGAGGTCGGGGTCACGGTCGTCAGCCATGTCGTGAGTATCGGGGGCGTGACGACTTCACATCCCTCGATCAGCCCCGGTCCCGGCGACCTGGCGACAGTCGACGCTGACCCGGTGCGGTGTCTGGACGCGGAGGCTTCGGTGCGGATGCAAGCGGCCATCGACATGGCGAAGGCGGACAACGACACGCTCGGTGGTGTGATCGAGGTAATTGCGCACGGGTTGCCGCCGGGCCTGGGCTCGCACGTGCACTGGGATCGCAAGCTCGATGCGCGGCTGGCCGCGGCGTGCCTGTCCGTGCAGGCCATGAAGGGTGTGGAGTTCGGGCTGGGCTTCGGTGCAGCGGCAGTGCCCGGATCGCAGGCCCACGACGAGATCCTGTGGGCCGACGGCTTCACGCGTCCGACGGACCGCGCGGGGGGAATCGAGGCCGGCATGTCGACCGGGCAGCCACTGACGCTGCGCGTAGCGATGAAGCCGATCTCCAGCCTGCCGCGGCCGCTGCGCACCGTTGACCTGGGCACGCACGACGAGGCGGTGGCGATCACGCAGCGCTCCGATGCGTGTGCCGTGCCACGGGCTGGGGTGGTGCTGGAGGCCGTGGTGGCGATCGAGTTGGCGGACGCGCTGCTGGAGAAGACCGGCGGCGACACGGTGGTCGAGGTTGTTCGCAACCTGCGCGGCTACCTCGACGACGTGGCCGACCGCTGAGCCGCAACGTCGCCCTGGTCGGGATGATGGGCGCGGGCAAGACGACGGTCGGGCGACTCCTCGCGGACATGCTCGGGCGGCGCTGCATAGACACCGACGACGAGATCGTGCGGCACACGGGTCTTGCCATCCCGGAGCTGTTCGCCACACGCGGTGAGCTGGGGTTTCGTGCCGTCGAAGCCGAGGTGGTGGCGGGGTTGTCGCGGTTCGACGACCTGGTCCTCGCCCTTGGCGGCGGTGCCGTCCTGTCCGACGACAACGTGGCCAACCTGTTGTTGACTGGTGTGATCGTCCACCTCGACGTGCCGGCGGACGTCCTGGTGACCCGCCTGCACGACGAGGCCGATGGTCGGCCGCTGCTGGCCGACGGTGACCTCGACACCACGTTGGCGGTGCTGCACGCGGCCAGGCATGCGCGATACGACGAGGTGGCTGACCTTGTGGTCGATGCAACCCCGGAACCCGCGCAGGTCGCGCGGGCCGTGCTCGACTGGGCGATGCGGGCCCGCGATGTGCTGACCCCGTCCGAACACGAGCAGGTCCTGCGATGACGATCCACGTCGACCTCGCCGGTCGCGGCTACGCCGTCCACGTTGGACGTGGGCTGCTGGCCGGCCTGGACCGATTGGTGCCGTGGCCCGATCGGGCGCGGCGCGCGGCGGTCGTCACGCAGGCGCCCGTCGCTGCCCACCACTTGTCGCCTGTCCTTCAGGCCCTGGAGCGTGCGGGCCTCACTGCGACCGTCATCGAGGTCCCTGACGGTGAAGGCGCGAAGTCCGCCGCTGTCCTTGCGTCGGGGTGGCAGCAGCTCGCCTCGATCCCGCTGTCGCGCCAGGACGTCGTGGTGGCGCTCGGCGGCGGCGTCGTCGGCGACCTGGGTGGCTTCCTCGCTGCCACCTGGAACCGCGGCGTCGCCGTCGTCCAGGTCCCGACGACCCTGTTGGCACAGGTTGACGCCGCGATCGGCGGCAAGACGGGGATCAACCTGCCCCACGGCAAGAACCTCGTCGGGGCCTTCCACCAGCCGCTGGCAGTGGTCGCGGACGTCGACACCCTGGCGACCCTGGGGGAGCGTGAACGCATCGAGGGCTTCGGCGAGGTCGTCAAGTACGGATTCATCCGTGATCCGGAGATCCTCGACCTGCTCGAAGCCGATCTTGCGGCCGCGCGCAATGGGTCGCCCGAACTCCTCGAGCAGCTCGTGCGTCGTTCAGCAGCGGTGAAGGCCGCCGTGGTCGGTGCCGACGAGCTTGAGGCGGGTGAACGCGCCCACCTGAACCTCGGTCACACGTACGGCCACGCGGTTGAGGCCCTGGCCGGCTACGGCACCGTCCTGCACGGCGAGGCCGTATCCATCGGCATCGCCGTTGCCCTTCGCATCGGGGCTGCCCTGCAGTTGCACGCACCCGACCTGGTGGATCGCTTCGAGGCATTGGCGGTTGCGTTGGGCTTGCCGATCCGCGGCCCACGCTTGGATCGTGACGCCGTGTGGGCCACGCTGGCGCGCGACAAGAAGGCCGACGATGGCGTCCGGTTCGTGCTCCTCGAGGGACTGGGTCGACCAGTGCTCCGCCACGTCGCGCCCGCAGTCGTCGACGAGGCGATCGAAGCAACCCGGGAGGCATGATGAAGATCCTGCTGCTGCACGGTCCCAACCTGTCGCAACTGGGCGTGCGTGATCCAGCCCAGTACGGCGACGCAACGCTGGACGACATCGTCAAGCTCGCCAGCGCCACTGGCGCATCGCTGGGCGCGACGGTCGATGGCTTCGTCAGTGACGACGAGGCCGCACTGGTCACGCGCGTTCATGCGGCGCGCACGGACGGCACCGACGCGATCATCGTCAACGCCGGGGCCCTGACCCACTACAGCCACGCCCTGCGTGACGCGCTCGGGATCCTGGTCGGGATGCCGATCGTCGAGGTGCACCTGTCGAACATCCACGCGCGCGAGCGCTTTCGCCACACGTCCGTCATCGCCCCGGCCTGCACGGCCTCGATTGCCGGGCTGGGCATCGACGGGTACCGGTTGGCCATCGACGCCGTGGCCACCATCGCGCGACGGTCCGGGGCATGAACCCCGGGTCGTCGCCTGATCACGCGGCACGTCGGGACCGGGTCCGTGATCGCCTCGAGGTGGATGACCTCGACGCGTTCTACGTCGGCCACCCCGTCGACGTGCGCTGGCTGACGGGGTTCACGGGAAGCAACGGGCAGGTGCTCGTCACGCGCGACGGGGCTGACTGCCTGGTGACCGACGGTCGGTACCGGGAGCAGGCGGCCGGCGAGGTGGGCGACCTGGCCGTTCGAGTCGACCGGGATCCGGCGGGGGTGCTGCATGACGACCTTGCCGGATCGCGCCGGGTCGGCGTCCAGGCCGAGCACCTCTCCTGGGCCGCTGTCACCGACCTGCGATCGTCCTGGGCCGATGTCGACCTCGTGGCGACGACCGGCATCGTCGCTCAAGCGCGGCAGATCAAGGATGCCCACGAGATCGGCCTGCTCACCGAGGCCTGCCGGATCACCGACGAGGCATGGTCGTGGCTGGTCACCACCATCCGGCCGGGCGTTACGGAACGAGCCGTGGCGGTCGGGTTGGAACGGATGCTGGTGGACCTCGGTGCGGAGGCTGCGGCCTTTCCCACGATCCTGGCGGCGGGACCCAACAGTTCTCGTCCGCATCACCAGCCCACCGGTCGGCCGGTTGGCGTCGGCGAGGTGGTCAAGGTCGACTTCGGGGCGCGTGTCGGTGGCTACCACGCGGACATGACCCGGATGCTGGCGCTGCGCCGTGCTCCCGAGCGACTGGTGGAACTGCACGCCCACGTCGCGGTCGCCCAACAGCTGGGCGTGGCGGCAGCAACCGCTGGGGCAACGACCGGCGCGGTCGACGCAGCCTGCCGCGACCACCTCGCCGAAGTGGGCCTTGGCGACCTGTTCGTCCACGGAACCGGCCACGGCGTCGGCCTGGAGATCCATGAGCTGCCGGCCGTCGCCAAAGGGGCCACTGCTACCCTCGCGCCCGGCATGACGATCACCGTCGAGCCCGGTGCGTACGAGCCCGGCGTCGGTGGTGTCCGCATCGAGGACACGATCGTCGTCACTGCGTCCGGCCCCCAGCGGCTCACCCGATCCGCACGCGACCTTGTCGTGGTCTGACTGCTCGCCACCCGACTTGACAACCCACCCCGACGATTCACGCAGCAGGTGCCTCAATGGTCTCCACCAACAGCCTCAAGAACGGCATGACCCTCAAGCTCGACGGGAAGCTCTGGAAGATCGTCGAGTGGAACCACCACAAGCCCGGCAAGGGCGGCGCGGTGGTCCGTACCAAGCTCAAGGCCGTGGAGACGGGCAAGGTCGTCGATCGGACGTTTCGTGCTGGCGAGGAGGTCGAGCAGGCGATCATCGAGCGCAAGACGCTGCAGTACCTCTACAACGATGGTCAGGACCTCGTCTTCATGGACTCGGACACCTACGAGCAGAAGCCGGTGAAGCCGGAGACCATCGGTGACGCTGTCAACTACCTGCTCGAGGGCGAGCAGGTCGACATCGCGGAGTTCGAGGGTGAGATCATCGGTGTCGAGATGCCCAGCTCGGTCGAGCTCGAGGTGATCCACACCGAGCCAGGACTGGCCGGCGACACCGCCAGCGGCAACGCGACCAAGCCGGCCACCTTGCAGACGGGCCTGGAGATCCAGGTGCCGTTGTTCATCGACATCGGTGAGAAGATCAAGGTGGACACGCGCAACGGGTCGTACATGAGCCGTGCCTGATGGTTGCCGACACCCCCTCCGCGGCCGGTCAGGCCGACGTCGAGCACACCAGTCCCCGTCCAGACACGACTGACCCGCACCGTTCGCGTCAGCGCGCACTGAAGGTGCTGTTCGCGGCCGATGTCCGGCGCGAGGATCCGCGAATCACGCTGGACCGCGTCCTGGCCGATCACACCGCACTTGACCTGCTCGACGAGGACGACCTCGACGAGTTGGACCTGGGCGACGAGTTGCGCGCCGAGGCCGAACGGGTCCTCCGGCGGCGCGGCGGGTCGCGCGTGCTGGATGGCTACGCCCGCCGGTTGGTGATGGGCGTCGGCGAGCACCGTCACGACCTCGATGACCGGATCGGGCGACAATCCCACGGCTGGCGCATCGACCGGATGGCGCTGGTGGATCGCAACGTCCTGCGCCTGGCCGCCTACGAGCTGCTCCACGAAGACCTGCGCCCGAGCGTCGTCATCAACGAGGCAGTCGAGCTCGTCAAGGAGCTGTCGGGCCCCGACTCACCAAGGTTCGTCAACGGGGTCCTGGAGGCACTGCGTCGCCGCTGCATCGAGGAAGCCGACGCGACGCCACGCGAGGCGGGCGACGCCGACGGCTGATGCCGTTATGCTCCGCCCTGACAACGGTCCACCCGGACCCCCAGCCCCTTTAACGACCGGTCCAGTGAGGCCGGGAAGGGATGATTGATGACGCGGATACTTGCCGCGGAGGACGTGACGCGCGTCCTCACGCGGCTCGCACACGAAGTGCTCGAGGCCAATCACGGCGCGAGCGACCTCGTGTTGATGGGCATCCAGTCACGGGGTGTCCCGCTGGCCGGCCGCCTCGCCGACATCATCGAGCGCATCGAAGGCGTCCGCCCACCGGCCGGTGCGGTCGACGTGACGCTCTACCGCGACGACCTGCGCCGTCGCGGACCGCTGCCGTTGGGTGCGACGTCGTTCCCGGTCGACATCGACGATCGCGTCGTCGTCCTGGTCGACGACGTGCTCTACACCGGTCGCACGATCCGGGCCGCCCTGGAGGCGGTCTTCGAGGTCGGTCGACCGCGGGCGGTGCGCCTGGTCGTGCTGGTGGACCGGGGCCACCGCGAGTTGCCGATCCGCGCCGACCACGTCGGCAAGAACATCCCGACCTCGTTCACCGACGATGTCCGGGTCCTCGTGGCGGAGCACGACGGTGAGGATGCGGTCGACGCGTTCGTGACCGGGGGTGGCGCATGACCGCTCGACTGCATCACCTGTTGTCCATGGAGGACCTCGACGCCGCGATGATCGAGCTGATCCTCGACACCGCCCACAAGCTTCACGAGATCGCTGACCGCCCGATCAAGAAGGTCCCGACCCTGCGCGGCCGCACCGTGTGCAACATGTTCCTGGAAGACTCCACCCGGACGCGCCTGAGCTTTGACCTGGCGGCCAAGCGGCTGTCCGCCGACGTCCTGACGTTCACGGGCAAGGGCTCCAGCGTGTCCAAGGGGGAGTCGTTCCGTGACACGGCCCTGACCCTGAAGGCCATGGGCATCGACGCTGTTGTCGTGCGCTCCCACTCCAGCGGGGCGCCCCAGCAACTGGCGTCCTACATCGACGTGCCCGTGCTCAACGCGGGTGATGGCTGGCACCAGCACCCCACGCAGGCCCTGCTGGACCTGTACACAATGCGCCACCACCTCGGTGACCTCAGCCAGCTCCACGTCGCGGTGATCGGCGACATCCTGCACTCGCGGGTGGCCCGTTCAGAGGTCCAGGGACTGCGCACCATGGGTGCCCGGGTCACCATCGTCGCTCCGCCGACGTTGCTGCCTCCATCGATCCAGGGTTGGGGCGTGGACGTCGTTCGCTCCATCGACGACATCATCGATGACATCGACGTGGCCTACCTGCTGCGCGTCCAACACGAGCGGATGCAGGGCGGCTTCTTCCCCTCCAGCCGCGAGTACGCGAGGATCTGGGGCATGAACGGTGATCGGCTCCGGCGCATGAAGGCGGGATCGATCGTGATGCACCCGGGCCCGATGAACCGCGGCGTCGAGATCACCAGTGAGGTGGCCGACCACAAGCGTGCGGTCATCTCCGACCAGGTCACCAACGGGATCGCTGTCCGCATGGCGGTGCTGTACCTGCTGCTGGGCGGCGGCCCGGAAGGCGCCGGCCATGCGTCGGCGGAGGTGATGGCATGAGGCTGCTCCTGAAGGGCGCGCGGGTCCTGGATCCTGCGTCCGGGCGCGACGAGGTCGCCGACGTTCGCATCCTTGGCGAGGACGTCGTGGAGGTCGGGCCCAGCCTGACCGATGACGGCGACCACGTTCACGATCTTGCCGGCCTGTGGCTCGTGCCCGGGTTCGTCGACCTGCACACGCACCTGCGCGAACCCGGGTTCGAGGAGGCGGAGGACGTCGCCACCGGGACCGCCGCCGCGGCAGCCGGGGGTTACACCGCGGTCTGCGCCATGGCGAACACTGATCCGGTCGCGGACTCCGCCGCCGTCGTCGAGATGGTGTGGCGCCGCGGTTTGGAGGTCGGCCTGGCCGACGTGTTCCCGGTTGGCGCCATCACCAAGGGCCTGGCTGGCGAGGAGCTCAGCGAGTTCGGCGAACTGCACGACTCGGCCGCCTGCGTGGACTTCTTTTCCGATGACGGCCGGCCGGTCGCGAGCGCCCAGCTGATGCGCCGGGCGCTGCAGTACGCGACCGCGTTCGACGCCGTGATCTGCAACCACAGCGAGGAACCCAGCCTCACGGCGGTCGCCCAGATGAACGAGGGCGCGATGTCCTCGCTGCTGGGGCTGCCGGGCTGGCCCCACGAGGCCGAGGAGGTCATGATCGCGCGCGACCTGATCCTGGCCGCCGGGGTCGGTGCGAGGTTGCACGTCCCGCACGTGACGACCGCCGGTGCGGCCCTGCTGATCCGCGAGGCCAAGGCCCGCGGCATCCGCGTCACCGCCGAGGTCACGCCACACCACCTGTCAATCGACGACGCCGCGGTCGCTTCGTACGACCCGGTGTTCAAGGTGAACCCACCGGTGCGCACCGTTGACGACGTGCTGGCCCTGCGGGCCGCACTGGCGGACGGAACGATCGACGCGGTCGCGACCGATCACGCCCCGCACCCGCCGGAGACCAAGGACCAGGAATGGGAGCACGCCCCCTGCGGGATGCTCGGGTTGGAAACGGCGTTCTCCGTGGTCGTCACCGACCTTGTCGAGGCCGGGGCCCTTGACCTGCTGACGGCGGTCGCCCGCTTCACCACTGGACCTGCCTCGGTGCGCAACCTCCGCGGGCATGGCGGCTCGATCGCGGCCGGGCACCCGGCCAACCTCACGGTGGTCGATCCTGCGCAGCGCTGGCAGGTCGACGGGGTCCAGTTGCAGTCACGGGCTCGCAACACGCCGTTCCAAGGACGCACATTGCAGTCCAAGCCGGTCCACACGATGCTGCGCGGACGGTTCACGCTGCGCGACGGCGTCGTCCAGTCCTGAGGAGTCCAGATGTCCACCACCGCGGCCCTGCTTGTCCTTGAGGACGGCACGACGCTGCGCGGCACCGGGTTTGGCGCGGCCGGCACCACGTTCGGCGAAGCCGTTTTCAACACGGGGATGACCGGTTACCAGGAGGTCCTCACGGATCCCTCGTACCGGCGCCAGATCGTCCTCATGACGACCGCGCACGTCGGCAACTACGGCGTCAACGACATCGATGTCGAGTCGGGTCGCGTCCAGGTTGCCGGCTTCGTCGTGCGTGAGGCGGCGCGGCATCCGTCCAACCACCGCAGCCAGGGATCGTTGCACGGCCTGCTCGACTCCCACGGCGTCGTTGGCATCGAGGGCGTCGACACGCGCCGCCTGACGCGCCACCTGCGCACGGCGGGCGCGATGCGCTGTGGCGTGTCCACCGAGCTGGACGCCGACCAGCTGCTCACCCAGGTCCGCGAGCAACCGTCGATGGAGGGCGCAGACCTCGCTCGGGAAGTGACGACGGCCGCGCCGCACGTGATCGCCGCTGACGGGCCCACCCGGTTCCGGGTCGCCGCGTTGGACTTCGGCATGAAGCGCAACATCGGCCGCATGCTGGCCGCCCACGGTTGCGAGGTTCACGTGCTCCCAGCCACGGCAACGGCCGCCGACGTGCGCGCACTGGCGCCCAACGGGCTGTTCCTCTCCAACGGGCCGGGCGACCCGGCGGCCGTCGACTACGGCGTCGCCACGGTGCGCGAACTGCTGGGGGAGGTGCCGACGTTCGGGATCTGCCTCGGGTCACAACTGATGGCTCTCGCGCTGGGGGCCACCACCTTCAAGCTGCGCTACGGACATCACGGCGTGAACCTGCCGGTCCTGCGCCGGGCCGACGGTGCAGTGGAGATCACCAGCCAGAACCACGGGTTCGCCATCGATCCGGCCTCCCTCGGTCCGGAGGTCGGCGACCACATCCACGTGACAGCCGCCCACGGCCGTGTGGAGGTCAGCCACGTCAACATGAACGACGACACCGTTGCCGGGATCGAGTGCCTCGACATCGCCGCCTTCAGCGTGCAGTACCACCCGGAGGCCGCGCCTGGTCCCCACGATGCGCGTTACCTCTTCGAGCGCTTCACGTCACTGATGAACCGTGCATGATGGGGGCATCCGCGACAGGCACCCTCAAGGACAGGGAGTACCAGAATGGTTGACGCACAACTCGTGAGCACCCACCCGGTCAGGGTCAAGATCTTCGTGCGCAGTGGCGCCGTGATCGCTGGCCTGGCCCACATCAAGCCGGGCGCCTATCAGCGCCGCGTGTCGGACGTGCTCAACCTCGGCCAGGTGAAGTACATCCCCGTCACGGATGTCGAGTATCGGTTCCCGGGCGAGCCCGCGGTGGTGACCGACTGCATGCTGATCAACGTGGCCGACATCTCCATGGTCGACGTGACACCGCCGCGCGACACGGACCTCGGCAAGACCGAACCGTTGCTGCCCGGGGCCAGTGCGTGATCCGCCCTTGCGTGGCAGGTGAGCCCTGGCGACGGGCCCACGCGGATCCCCGCCAGCCGAGCCTGCAGCCACGACCAGGACTGCGCCCTCCCACCCCCTCAGCCTGACGCCAACCGCCATCTCCGGGCATGCCCGGACCAACCGCCGGATCATCATGCCCCGTCGTGCCGACCTCTCCTCCGTCCTCGTGCTCGGGTCCGGTCCGATCATCATCGGCCAGGCCTGCGAGTTCGACTACTCCGGTACCCAGGCATGCAAGGTGCTGCGCGAGGAGGGGCTGCGCGTCATCCTGGTCAACTCGAACCCCGCGACCATCATGACCGACCCGGCGTTCGCGGACGCCACCTACGTCGAACCGCTGACCGTCCCAACGGTGCGGGCGATCATCGCCAGGGAACGTCCCGACGCCCTGCTGCCGACGCTGGGTGGCCAGACCGGGCTCAACCTCGCCATCGACCTGGCCAAGGCAGGCGTGCTCGAGGAGTTCGGCGTCGAGCTGCTGGGTGCGGACATCGAGGCGATCGAGACCGCCGAGGATCGCCAGCGCTTCAAGGACGCGATGACGGAGATCGGCCTGGACTCGGCGCGGTCGCGCCTGGTCCGCACGGAGGCGCAAGCCCACGAAGCAGCGGCGGAGTTCGGCTATCCGCTGGTGCTGCGCCCGTCCTACACGCTGGGGGGCAAGGGCGGCGGTGTCGCCACGGATCCGGACCACCTGTCCACGATGATCCGGCAGGGCTTCCAGGACTCGCCGGTGGGTGAGGTGCTGGTCGAGGAGTCGCTGCTGGGCTGGAAGGAGTTCGAGCTGGAGGTGATGCGCGACAGGGCAGACAACTGCGTCGTCGTCTGCTCCATCGAGAACGTCGATCCGATGGGGGTGCACACCGGTGACTCCATCACGGTCGCACCGGCCATGACCCTCAGCGATGTCGAGTACCAACAGATGCGTGACGCGTCGTTCGCGGTCCTGCGCCGCATCGGCGTGGCGACCGGCGGTTCCAACGTGCAGTTCGCGGTCGACCCGGTCACGGGCCGCCAGATCGTGATCGAGATGAACCCGCGGGTGTCACGCTCGTCGGCGCTGGCCTCCAAGGCCACCGGGTTCCCGATCGCGAAGATCGCCGCACGGCTGGCGATCGGCTACACCCTCGACGAGATCCCCAACGACATCACCAAGGAGACGATGGCCGCATTCGAGCCGACCATCGACTACGTCGTCACCAAGATTCCGAGGTTTGCCTTCGAGAAGTTCCGTGGCACGGACTCGACCCTGACAACCAAGATGAAGTCGGTCGGCGAGGTCATGGCCATCGGCTCGACCTTCAAGGAGTCGCTCAACAAGGCGCTGCGATCGCTCGAGTCCGGGCTGGTCGGCTTCGGCGCCGAGGCAGCCCTGCTGGTGCCGGACGAGGAGTTGGAGCGGATCGTGGCGCGCCCCCACGATGGCCGTCTGCGTGCCGTGGACGAGGCGCTCACGCGCGGCTGGAGCGTCGATCGGGTCAGCGAGCTGACCCACATCGACCCATGGTTCGTGGACCAGTTGCTGCAACTCGTGCAGCGCCGCAAGCAACTGCGCACCTGCGAACACCTGTCCGCCGTCGGTGAGGACCTGATGCGGGCCGCAAAGCGCGATGGCTTCTCGGATGCCCACCTGGCGATGCTGCTGCAGACGACCGAGGACGAGGTTCGCCGCAACAGGATGCAGGCGGGCATCACCCCGGTGTTCAAGACGGTGGACACCTGCGCTGCCGAGTTCGAAGCACTGACGCCGTACCACTACTCGACCTACGCGGACGAGGATGAGGTCCGGGAGTCCGATCGCCAGAAGGTGATCGTGTTGGGGTCCGGGCCCAACCGCATCGGGCAGGGTGTCGAGTTCGACTACTGCTGCGTCCATGCCGTGTTCGCCCTGCGCGATGCCGGCTACGAGACCATCATGGTCAACTGCAATCCCGAGACCGTGTCGACGGACTACGACACCGCAGATCGGCTCTACTTCGAGCCGCTGACCTTCGAGGACGTGCTCGCGGTCATCGAGCGCGAGCGGCCACTGGGCGTGATCGTCAGCATGGGCGGGCAGACGCCGCTGAAGCTGGCCGCCCAGCTCGAGGCTGCTGGCGTGCGGATCCTGGGGACCTCCCCGGAGTCCATCGACCGTGCCGAGGACCGTGGCCGTTTCGGCGCCATCATGGACCAGGTCGGCATCCCCATGCCCGCAGGCGGGATCGCCCACAACTTCGACCAGGCCTACGACATCGCGACACGCATCGGCTATCCCGTGCTCGTGCGTCCGTCCTACGTCCTGGGTGGGCGCGCGATGGAGATCGTCTACAACGACGACAACCTGGCGACCTACCTGGAGATGGCCGCGGCCGCGGTCCCGGACCAGCCGATCCTGGTGGACAAGTTCCTGGAGTCGGCGATCGAGGTCGACGTCGACGCGGTGTTCGACGGCGAGGAGTTGTTCGTCGGGGGGGTCCTGGAACACATCGAGGAAGCAGGGGTGCACTCCGGCGACTCAGCCTGCACGCTGCCGCCGGTCACGTTGAGTCGCGGCCAGGTCCGGGCCATCCGGGAGGCCACCGAGGGGATCGCGCGTGGCCTTGACGTGCGCGGCCTGGTCAACGTCCAGTTCGCCGTGAAGGACGACCTGACCTACGTGATCGAGGCGAACCCAAGGGCATCGAGGACCGTCCCGTTCGTGTCCAAGGCAACGGGCGTCGCGCTGGCCAAGGTGGCCGCCCGGGTCATGGTTGGCGACAGCCTCGCGAAGTTGCGGGCCGAGGGAATGTTGCCCGAGCTGGACATGGTGATGGGTCCCCAGCTGCTGCACATCTCCGTCAAGGAGGCGGTGCTCCCGTTTGACCGCTTCCCCGGAGTTGACGCCCTTCTGGGTCCGGAAATGCGATCGACAGGCGAGGTCATGGGCATTGATCTCGACTTCGGGACCGCCTTTGCCAAGGCGCAGGACGGCACTGGCTCCATGATCCTGCCGCGCTCGGGCAAGGTCTTCGTGTCGGTCTCCAACCGTGACAAGCGCGCGATCGTCTTTCCCGTCAAACGGTTGCGCGACCTCGGGTTCACGATCGTCGCGACGGAAGGCACCGCCGACGTCCTGCGCCGCGCTGGCCTTGACGTGGAGACCGTCGGCAAGGTGAGCCAGGGCGATGACAACATCGTCAGCCAGATCACTGGCGGTGACGTCGGGCTGGTCCTCAACACGCCGTTCGGCGTCGGGGCCCGAGCGGACGGCTACGAGATCCGCCAGGCGGCAGTCACCAACGGGGTTCCCTGCATCACGACGTTGGCGGGGATCCTTGCGGTCATCCAGGCCGTCGAGGCAGGGCAGAACAGCACGCTGCACGTCAGGTCCTTGCAGGAGTACCACGCCAGGATGGACGAGTTGCGTGCCGAGATCGCCAGGGCATCCGCGTGACCGAGTCGTCGCCGACGATGACGCTGGGGCCTGGCGGGACGACGCCGGCCGTCCTCGGGCGTGCCGGTGACGGACCCGTCGCCACACGGGCGCGGGTCAGCTGGGTCGGCGACGTCGGGCCGTATGCGCGTATCGCGGTCGCCGCGCCCTGGATCGCCCGGCGTGCCCGCCCCGGGCAGTTCCTCTCGCTCGAGGTGTCGGGGTCCGACGCACTGCTGCCACGACCGTTCTCGATTGCGGGTGCCGACCCTGGGTCAGGGGTTGTGACGGTCGTGTTCGCGGCGGTGGGAGAGGGCACCCGACGACTCGATGAACAGGTGCGCCGTGACACGCTCGACCTGCGCGTCACGGGTCCGCTCGGGACGGCGTACACAGCGGTTGACGGGCCCGTGGTCGTGGTTGGTGGCGGGTACGGCGCGGCCCCACTCACCTGGTTGGCCGCGACGCTGTCGGGCGACGCCCATCTGGTCGTCGGGGCCGCCGCGGCATCGAAGCTCTGCCTGCCCGAGCAGGCCCACGACGTGTGCGCCTCGGTGGCCGTGACGACCGTGGATGGCAGCGCCGGCAGGCAGGGCATGGTCACCGACGTCATTCCAGACCTGCTGGATCGCACCGGCGCGGGCACGATCTACGCCTGCGGCCCGATGCCGATGCTGCGCGCACTCGGCGAGTTGGCAGCCAGTCGCCGGATCGCGTGCCAGGCCGCCACGGAGGAACACATGGCCTGTGGCGGTGTCGGCGTCTGCATGACCTGCGTGCTGCCGTTGCGTGACGCGCCGGGCGAGCGCGGGTGGCACCAGCGCCGCGTCTGCGTCGAGGGACCGGTCGTAGACGAACGGCTGATCGCGTGGGAGGCCACCCGATGGGCATGACTCCCGCGGTGGGCTCGCCGCTGCCCGACGGTGCGCCGGTCGACCTGTCGATGTCGCTGGGGCCCCTGCAGTTGCCCAACCCCGTGACCACGGCCTCTGGCTGTTTCGGGTCAGGCCGGGACGTTGATGCGATCTGGGACATCAGCGCGCTCGGCATGGTGGTCGCGAAGTCGGTCACCCTCGAGGTCCGCGAGGGCCTGCCCACCCCGAGGATGACCGAAACCCCCTCGGGCATGATCAACGCCATCGGGCTGCAGAACCCGGGCGTCGACCAGTGGCTTGCCACCGAGCTGCCCTGGCTGGAGTCGCGCGGTGTGCCGGTCCTGGTCTCCGTCGCCGGGAACTCCGTGGAGGACTTCGCCGAGGTGGCCAGGCGGGTCGCCGCTTGCGCGTCGGAGGGTGCGGGTCACGGTCCGGCGCGGGCCGGTGTCGTCGGCCTCGAGGTCAACTTGTCCTGCCCGAACGTCGAGAACCGGGGGCTGGTCTTCGCGTGCAGGCCGGCGCCGTCAGCCGACGTCATCGCGGCCGTCCGCGCCGCGGTCGGACCGGACCTCCCCATCTTCGGAAAGCTCACCGCGGACACGACCAGCGTCCCCGAGGTTGCGGCGGCGGTGATGGACGCCGGCGCCACCGGGCTCACCCTCATCAACACCCTGCTTGGCATGGATGTCGACTGGCGTACCGGTCGCCCGGGCATCGCCAACACGTACGGCGGTCTCTCCGGGCCGGCGATCCGGCCCGTCGCGCTGCGCGTGGTCCACCAGGTGGGCCAGGCACTGCCAGGCACCCCCATCATTGCCTCGGGTGGCATTCGCACTGCTGAGGACGTCATCTGCTTCCTTCGCGTCGGGGCGTCCGCCGTCGCGTTCGGGACGGCCGTCTTCGTCGACGTCGCCTCACCCCTTCGCGAGCTCGGCCGCCTCCCCGGCCTGGCACGCGAGCTCGGCGTGTCCCGTCTTGCCGACCTCGTCGGCGCCGTCCACCCCCGCACATGAAGGCCCCTGTCGTGAACCCCATCATCGTGCCGCTCGACGTGCCAGATCTCGACCAGGCTGAGAGCCTCGCCACGCGACTGCAGGGCGAGGTCGGCTGGTTCAAGGTCGGCCTGGAACTGTTCAGCGCCAACGGGCCCGACGCCGTGCGCCGGATCGCCGAGTTCGGCCCCGTCTTCCTGGACCTGAAGCTGCACGACATCCCGACCACCGTGGAGCGGGCCGCCCGTGCGTGCGGGCGCCTGGGTGTGGGGATGCTGACCGTCCATGCCGCCGGCGGTGCCACCATGGTCGCCGCAGCATGCGAGGGGCTGGCGGACGGCTCGCGCGGCTCAGCGGGGCCGACGCCACTCGTGCTCGGCGTGACGGTGCTCACGTCGATGTCCGACAACGACCTGGCTTCGATCAATGCCCCGCGAGCCGCCCAGCAGGTCCCAGACCTTGCGCGGATCGCAGCGACGGCAGGTGCCGGCGGCCTGGTGTGCGCGCCGCCTGACCTGGCGGCCGTTCGTGACGTCGTGGGTGACACGCTGCCGCTGGTCACGCCGGGCGTGCGGCCTTCCTGGGCCGGTGCGGATGACCAGCACCGCGTTGCCACTCCGGCCGAAGCAGTCCGCGATGGAGCCACATGGTTGGTCATCGGTCGTCCGATCACACGCGCACCCGACCCAGTCGAGGCTGTCCGCCGGATCCTCGCCGAACTCGATGCGGCCGCCTGATCCGGGCTGATCGCATGCCCTTGCTTCAGGCGACGCCGTACCGGGCGCGATAGTCGGCGATGCGGCTCAGGTCGTCATCCCCAAGCACGACGTTGCCGTCCACGGTCCGGCCACGAAGGACCTCGACGATGGTGTCAATGTCCACGATCGAGGTCGTGGGGATTCCGAACTCGTCGCCGACCTCGGCCAGGGCCGTGATGTCGTCGCGCGTGCCGCGCTCTGCCCGATCCACGCTGACGATGAGGCCCACCAGGTGCACGGCTGCCGCAGCCCGCAGGATCGGCACCGTTTCACGGATCGAGGTGCCCGCCGTCGTCACGTCCTCGACGATGACCACCCGGTCACCGTCCGCCAGTTCGTGGCCGACCAGCACGCCGCCCTCGCCGTGGTCCTTGGCCTCCTTGCGGTTGAAGCAGAACCCGACATCGATCCCGTGGCGCTCATGCAGGGCCATCGCGGTCGTCACGACCAACGGGATCCCCTTGTAGGCCGGGCCGAACAACACGTCGAAGCCGTCGCCCCACGTCGCCACCAGCGTGTCGGCATACCAGCGGCCCAACGTCGCGATGTGTGCGCCAGTTCGGTAACGACCGGCGTTGACGAAGTAGGGCATGTGCCGCCCGCTCTTGCCGACGAAGTCGCCGAACGTGAGAACACCGGCACGGACCATGAAGTCGACGAACTCGGCCGGGTCCGGTCGTGACTGCGGCATGGGGATGGTCCAGGGTCGGGGTCGATCGACGCGCAGGTTAGGCACCGTTGCCGCTTGGACCCGTTGTCGCGGGGGACCCGGTTGCCCAACCGACGGCGCCGCTTGTCGGGCACGACGGCAGTAACGTCGCGGGCCACCGCTGCCTGGGAACGCCATGAGCCTGCCGCAACTGGACCCCGCACAACGCCGCGACGCGCTTGCCAAGGCACAGCAGGCGCGCCGCGTCCGGGCCGAGCTCAAGCAGATGGTCAAGGCTGGCGAGGTCACGCTGCTCGACGTGCTCGACCGTGCCCGCGACGCGGAGCCGCTTGCGAAGATGCGCGTCCTGGAGCTGTTGGAGTCGCTGCCCAACTACGGCAAGGCCAAGGCCCGACGCCTGATGGAGGACCTCGGCATCGCCGAGTCGCGTCGCCTGCGCGGGCTTGGGGAGCGGCAGCGCGAGGCGCTGCTCAGGGCGATCGCCCGGTGAGGCATCCGGGACTGCTCCTGGTGCTGGCCGGCCCCAGTGGGGTCGGCAAGGGCACGGTCGTGCGTCGGTTGCTCGACGTCGTCGACGGCGCCCAGCTGAGTCGCTCGATGACGACGCGCTCGCCACGACCGGCGGAGGTTGACGGCGTCGACTACGACTTCGTCGGCGACCTGGACTTCCAGGCGCGCGTCGACGAAGGGGCGTTTCTCGAACATGCGTCCTATGCAGGCAACCGGTACGGCACCCCCGCAGGGCCCGTCCTCGAAGCCGTCGCGAATGGGAAGGTCGTGATCCTCGAAATCGAAGTCCAGGGCGCGTTGCAGGTCCGCGCTGCTGCTCCTGGGGCCATGTTGGTGTTCGTGTCCCCGCCCACGGAGGACGAGTGGGAGCGGCGGCTGCGGGCCCGCGGCACCGAAGACGAGGCGACCATCGCCCGTCGGCTGGCCGTCGGTTACGACGAGCTCGACCAACGGCATCAGTTCGACTACACCGTGGTGAACGACGACCTCGATCGGTGCGTCGCGGAGGTGGCCGGCCTGGTGCGCGCCGCGCAGGCACTGGCGGCCCGCGCGCAGTGACGGGGTACGCTTCCAGCGGTCGTCGATCGACGACGTTTCGCATCCCCAGACTTCCCGGAGCCCGCCTTGGCACGCATCGATGACCTGATGGCCAAGGTCGACAGTCGGTTCACGCTGGTCCACCTCGCGGCCAAGCGCGCCCGTGAGATCAACTCGTACTACGTCCAGCTCGGTGAGGGACTGGGCCAGCACATCCCCCCGCTGGTGTCCGTGGACTCCTCCCAGCCCCTGTCGATCGCCCTCGAGGAGATCGCTCAGGGCAAGATCGAGCCCAGCGACGGTTCCGAGTTCGTCGACGAGTTCGAGGACCCGCTCGCCTTCATCGACCCGAACGGCTACGACGAGGCGCCGCAGGGCTGAGGCCCGCCGCGCCCGCCAGCGAGCATCTGACATGACGACCCCGGTATCGGCCAGCAATCTGGAGGCCCTCCGGGGTCGCCGCGTTCTGCTGGGTGTGAGCGGCGGCATCGCCGCCTACAAGGCGGCCATCGTGGCGCGCCTGCTCGTCGGGGCGGGGGCGATCGTGGACGCCGTCCCCACACGGGGAGCGTTGAAGTTCCTCGGCACGGCAACGCTGGAGGGCATCACCGGGCGTCCGGTGCGAACCGAGGTCTGGGACGACATCGACCGCGAGACGCATGTCGCCCTGGCGCGCCACGCGGATGTCGTCGCGGTCTACCCCGCGACGGCCCACACGTTGGCGCGCGCGGCGGCCGGCCTGGCGGACGACCTGCTGACCACGTCGTTGCTGGCAGCCACCTGTCCGGTGGTCATGGCTCCCGCGATGCACAGCGAGATGTGGCATCACGCTGCGACGCAGGCCAACGTGGCGACGCTGGTCCAGCGCGGTGTCGAGCTGGTCGGGCCGACGGTCGGCGAGTTGATGGGTGGCGACCGCGGCATCGGCCGCGCCGTCGATCCCGACGTCTTCGTGGCCGAGGTGGCGGCAGTGCTGGCTCCCGTCCAGCAGGACCTGGCTGACCGCATGGTGGTCGTCACTGCCGGTGGTACGCGCGAAGTGATCGACCCGGTGCGCTACCTCGGCAACCGCTCCACCGGTCGGATGGGGTTCGCGCTGGCGGCCGTTGCTGCACGCCGTGGCGCAACCGTGCACCTCGTTGCCGCCCCCACCCACCTGCCCACCCCAGCTGGGGTCCAGCGCCATGACGTGTTGGCCGCGACCCAGATGCACGCGGTGGTCATGGGCTTGGTGGACCAGGCTGACGTCGTGGTCAAGGCTGCGGCCGTGGCTGACTTCCGGCCGACGGTCGTGGCCGCGCACAAGATCAAGAAGGGCGACGGCATCCCTTCGATCGAGTTGACCCGCAACCCCGACATCCTCGCCGAGTTGGGTGAGCGGCGGCGCCAGTCGGCGACCCAGCGGCCATTCCTGGTCGGGTTCGCCGCAGAGACCCAGGACGCCGAGGCGAACGGCAAGCTCAAGCTTGAGCGCAAGGGCGTGGATCTCCTTGTCGTCAACGACGTCAGCGCCTCAGACGCCGGCTTCGGTGTGGAGACCAACCGGGTTGTGGTCCTCGCCGCGGATGGCGGTCGGGTGGAGATCCCGCTTGCCTCCAAGGAGCTGGTGGCTGCCCGTGTCTGGGACGAAGTCGTCACCAGGCTCGGTTAACCTCGTCAAGTCGCCTGCAGGACCGGCCGTCGAACGACACGACTCGGTCCGTCTCCGGACTTCGCGCCAGACGGCTGCCGCTGCCCATCCGCCCACGATTCCTGGGAGCACCTTCCGTGGCACGACGCACCCTCTTCACGTCCGAGTCGGTCACCGAAGGCCACCCCGACAAGATGGCCGATCAGATCTCTGATGGGATCCTCGACGCAATCCTCATCGAGGACCCCAATGCGCGCGTGGCCTGCGAGACGCTGGTGACGACCGGTCAGGTCATGGTTGCCGGGGAGATCTCCACGAACACCTACGTCGACATTCCCCGCAGCGTCCGCGACACCATCATCGCGATCGGCTATGACAACCCGTCGATGATGTTCGATGGCAACAGTTGTGGCGTCTCCATTGCGCTCGACGAGCAGTCGCCCGACATCGCGCAGGGGGTCAACACCGCACTGGAGATCCGCGGAGGTGCGGCCGAAGATGCCCACGCCATCCAGGGTGCGGGCGACCAGGGCATGATGTTCGGCTATGCCACGGATGAGACCGACGTGCTCATGCCGTTGCCCATTCACCTCGCCCACCGCATGGCGGAGCGGCTGGCAGCGGTCCGAAAGGACGGCACGCTGCCGTATCTGCGCCCCGACGGCAAGACCCAGGTGACTGTCGTCTATGACGGTCAGACGCCGGTGGCCATTGACACGGTCGTGCTCTCCACCCAACACCGTCCCGGGATCAACCTGGTGGACCACCTGCGGCCCGACATCATCGAGCAGGTCATCAGGCCGGTCCTGCCGGACCTCGAGCCGCCGACGGACGACCGCATCTTCGTCAACCCCACCGGACGGTTCGAGATCGGTGGCCCGGTCGCGGACGCCGGCCTCACGGGCCGCAAGATCATCGTGGACACCTACGGCGGCATGGCCCGCCATGGCGGCGGTGCGTTCTCCGGCAAGGACCCTTCCAAGGTCGACCGGTCGGCCGCCTATGCGACCCGCTGGGTTGCCAAGAACATCGTTGCCGCTGGGCTGGCCAGCAGGGTTGAACTCCAGGTCGCCTACGCCATCGGCGTCGCGCACCCGGTGTCGCTCATGTTGGACACGTTCGGCACCGAACAGGCTGACCCCGACCTGATCCTGAAGGCCGTGACGGAGGTCTTTGACCTGCGCCCCGGCGCGATCATCGCCGCGCTCGACCTGCGCAGCCCCGGCTACCAGACAACGGCCGCCTACGGGCACTTCGGTCGCGAGGGCGCCCGGTTCACCTGGGAGCGCACTGACCGTGCCGATGCCCTCAAGCGGCTGGTCGGCTGACCAGCTGAACGGCGCAGACGTCCCGACCACGCGCGCGACTCCGGTCGCGCGCGTGGTCGTCGAGGTGTCACCGCCACATCTGGACCGGCCCTTCGACTATGCCATCCCGGAGGAGCTGGCGGGGCGCGTCGCCCCCGGGCAGCGCGTCATGGTCGGGTTTTCGGGGCAGCGCAAGCGTGGCCTCGTCGTCGAGGTCGCCGACCACACTGACGTCCCGGCCAACCGCCTGCGGCCACTGACCAAGCTGCTTGGTGATCACGTCTGGGTCACGCCCGCCGAGCTCGACCTGTTCCGGTGGGCGGCGCGTCGTCAGGGTTCGCCCGTTGCGGATGTCGTGCGCCACGCGTTGCCGGATCGGGTGGTGGACGTGGAGCGCTCGGGTGAACGTGCTGGCTGGTGGCCTGGCGCCACCAGTTCGGACGGCCCGACGGCCCTGCCAGACGCCCCGACGGGACGGCCCGTGACAGGCCCAACCCCGGGCACCGGCGCATCACTGCCGGAAACCGCCGATCCAGCCGATGGCTGGGGCGTGTACGGAGCGGGGGCTGTGGCCCTGTGGAGCGCGGCCATGACGCCGCGTTGGCATGCCGTCCACTGGTCCCCGCTGGCCGGCGAAGCCACGGGCGCGCGTCTGGTCGAGCTGGTCCGCAGCGTCGTCGCCTCCGGTCGGCAGGTCCTGGTGATCACGCCGGACTCGCAGTCGAGGGTGGCGGACGCGATGGCGGCTGCGTTTGACGCGGAACTCGTCGCGGACGTGCGTGGTGACACCTCGGCGCGCGTGACCTACCGCGGATGGCTCCGCGCCCGTGCTGCGTGCGTCGACCTCGTGATCGGCGAGCGCGGCGTGGCCTTCTGGCCGATGCCGCGGCTGGGCCTGACGATCCTGTTGGACGAGGCCAATCCCGCGGCCAAGGAGCGACGGTCACCGCGCCACCACGCTCGCGAGGTCCTCCTGGAGCGCTCGAGACGCGCGGGAGTGCCGTGCGTGCTGGTGGGGCACGTCCCGTCTGCGCAGGCGTGGCGGCTCCACCGCGCGGATCGTCTGGACCTGTTGGCGGCGCCACGGGCGCAGCAGCGCCACGGCGCGCCACTCGTGCGGCTCGGCGCGGACGCGACCGGTCCGCGCGCCCGATTCTCCAGGACGGCGGTGGGTGCCATCCGGGCCGCCGTCGACGCCGGTGCCTACGCGGTCGTGCTCGCTGCTCGCCGAGGCGAAGGTCGAGCCCTGGTGTGCTCCAGCTGCGGCACCCGTTCGGTCTGCCCGACGTGCGGCGTGGGCCTGACCCATGAACGGGCGGCGATGACGTGCGAGTCGTGCGGCTGGCAGATGCGCCGCCCACCCCGGTGTGTCGACTGCGGTCGATCAGACTTCTCGCCACTGGCGGCCGGTACCGCACGCTTGGCGACGGAGCTTCGCCGCACCGTGAAGACGCCCGTCGTGGTCCTCGAGGGATATGCGCCCGACGTCCCGGACGCACCAGCCGTGCTGGTCTGCACACGTGGAGCGATCCTGGACGAGCCACCCGGCCCGGTGGGGGCGGTCGTCTTGGCCGACGTCGACGGCCTCCTGCGGCGCCCGGCCCTGGACGCGGCAGAGGACACGCTGCGTCTGTGCCTGCGTGCGGCGTCGTGGCTGGTGTCCGGCCGCGATGGTCGCGACCCGGCGCGGCCGGTCGTCGTTGAGACCCGCGACCCGGACCACCCGGTCGTGCGGGCCTTGCGCCGCTGGGACCCGGTCGGGTTCTGGGAGGCGGAGGAGGCCACTCGTGCGCCGCTGCGGTTCCCGCCGTGCGCGGACGCGATCCGCCTGGATGGACCCGTCGCGGAGCCGGACGGGTGGGTGATCGAGCTCGCGCGGGTCCTGCCACGCGGTACGGACCTCCTGGGCCCGCTGCCGACCGAGGCTGGGGCTCGCGTGTTGCTCAAGACCGACGACCGGGTCGCCACCGTTGACGCGATCGCCCTCCTGCGCCGACAGTGGAGCGTCGCTGGGATCGATGTCCGCCTGGACGTGGATCCCGTCGACGTGGGCTGAGTCGGCGTGGGCTGAGTCGGCGTGGGCTGGGCGTACCCTGCTGCGCGCCATCTGCCAGTCGTCCCTGGAGCACCAGTGTCCGTTCTCGAGGTCCGAATCTTTGGCGACCCCGTCCTTCGCCAGGCGGCCCGCGAGGTCACCGAGTTCGACGATCGACTGGCCAAGCTCGCCGACGACATGATGGAAACCATGCGCGCCAACGCGGGCGTGGGCCTGGCGGCGAACCAGGTCGGGGTGCTCAAGCGGCTGTTCACGTGGGAGATCGACTGGGGTGAGCTAGACGGTGCGCCCGAGATCGTCGGCGGCGCCGTGGTCAATCCGGTCCTGCTGGATGCGTCGGACGAGGCGGTCGAAGACGAGGAGGGTTGCCTGTCGTTTCCCGGGCTGTTCTATCCCGTCCAGCGCCCGATGCACGTCCAGATCGGGTATCGCGACCTTGCTGGTGGAGAACAGCGCATCGACCTCGACGACTTCGAGGCGCGGGTCTTCCTCCACGAGATGGACCACCTCGACGGAATCCTGTTCATCGACCACCTCGCCAAGCACGATCGCAAGGAGGCCCTGCGGCGCATGCGTGAGTACCGCGAGACGACCGGGCTGGAGCCGGACGCCGCACCGCGACTGCTTGGTGGGTTGTTGGGTGGAGAGCCGTTGTGACGCCAGCCCGTATCGCCTTCTTCGGCACGGCGGCCGTGGCCGTCCCCGCACTGGAGTCGCTGGTCGCGGCTGAGGACTTCGAGGTGGTCGCGGTGGTCACCAACCCCGACCGTGCCAAGGGGCGCTCGAGCACGCCGCAACCGCCACCGGTGAAACTCGCTGCCCTTGCCCACGGGCTGGCCGTCCGCCAGCCGGCCAAGCCGATCGAGCTGTTGGACGAGCTGCGCCAGTGGAAGCTCGACGCCTGCGCGATCGTGGCCTACGGCTCGATCCTGCCCCGAGCGCTGCTGGATGCCGGCGGGCTCGGGTTCGTGAACCTGCACTTCTCCTTGCTGCCACGTTGGCGCGGGGCGGCTCCGGTGCAACACGCGCTGCTCGCCGGCGACGCGACGACTGGTGTTGCGGCATTCATCCTCGACGAAGGGATGGACACGGGACCGCTGCTGCGGCTGGAGGAGACCGCCATTGGACCGGACGAGACGGCCGGCGACCTGCTGGACCGGCTTGCCCTGGACGGTGCACCCGTGCTGGTCGACGCGCTGCGTCGGCTGGTTGCCGGTGAGGCCGGCACGCCACAGGCGGTCGACGGCGTGACCATCGCCGGGAAGTTGCACGCCGACGATGCCGCCATCGACTGGTCTCGACCCGCGGAGCAGATCGTCAACCTCATCCGCGCCACCAATCCCGCACCCGGTGCCCACACCACGTTCGACGGGAAGCGACTGAAGGTCTGGCGTGCAGGCCTGGAGATCGACGTCGCGGCCGCCTCGGACAAGGCACCTGAGCCGGGATCGGTGATCGTGCGTGATCGCCATGGCGTCGTCGTCGCCACAGGCGTTGGCGCGGTCCGGCTGCTCGAGGTCCAACCAGAAGGCAAGGGACGGATGGATGGCGCGGCGTTCGGCAACGGCCACCGGCCCGACATGTTGGGCACGTGAGCGCTGGCCCGACCGAGGGTCTTCCGGCTCGGCGCGCCGCCCTGGTGGCCATCGCGCGCGTGGAGGAGGAAGGCGCGTGGTCGACCCGCGCGGTGCCCGAGGCGATCGCACACCTCGCCAGCCAACGTGATCGCGCCTTCGCCGCCCACCTTGCCCACGACACGCTGCGTTGGGACGGCACGTTGCGTTGGCTGCTCGCACAGGTCCTGACCCGACCGTTCGACGACGTCGAGGTCGCCGTCGGCCGCGTCCTGCGCCTGGGCGCCCTGCAGCTGTTCCGGTCCGGCGTGCCGGCCAGGGCGGCGGTGGACACCTCCGTGCGCCTGTCCCGTGAGGCTGTCCCGAAGCAGCGGGCCGATGGCGCGGCCCGGTTCGTCAACGGCGTACTGCGCAACCTCGGTCGGCGGTTGGACACCGGGATCACCTGGCCCGATGAGCCGCGCCAGTCACTTGCGCTGAGGACCGGCCATCCCGCCTGGGTGGTTGCGGACCTGCTGGGGCGCGTTGAGAACGCGGACCTCCTCCTTGAGGCTGACAACGAACCGCCCGGACTGACCCTGCGGGCCAATGGCGACGCCGACGAGCTGGTCGCTGAGTTGGCTGCGGCGGGCATTGATGCCGTCGCCCTCGGAGAACCTGCGGAGGCAGTGACGGCGCGGGGCATCGATCCACGCCAGCTGGCCGCCGTGGCGCAGGGGCGCGCGGTTCCCCAAGACGCTGCGTCGATGCTGGTCAGCCACGCAACCGGCGTCGCGCCGGGCGATCGCGTGTTGGACCTTTGCGCCGGCCCAGGCGGCAAGGCGACCCATCTGGCCCACCTTGTCGGGCCGTTGGGTCGGGTCACGGCCGTGGAACTCCACCGCCACCGCGGCGACCTGATTGCTGGAGCTGCTCGTCGCCAGGGCGTCGAGGTTGACGTGATCGTGGGCGACGCGCGCGAGGTGGCCCTGGACCCCGACGGGTACGACGTTGTGCTGCTCGATGCGCCCTGCAGCGGACTCGGCGTCGGTCGTCGCCGTCCCGAGGTGCGCTGGCGCGCCACCCCGACGGCCGTGAGCGATCTGGCTCGGTTGCAGTCGCAGTTGCTGGCCCGCGCGGCGACGCTGGTACGGCCCGGAGGCAGGCTGACCTATGCCGTCTGCACGTGGACGGCTGCGGAGACCGACCGCGTCGTGGACGGTGTCATGGGGGACGGATTCACCGAGGTCTCACGCGTGCAGTTGCGGCCCGATCGCGATGGCACTGACGCGATGTTCGTTGCGTCGTGGCTGCGTGACGTCTGACTCGGTGATCCTTCGGTCCAAATCGGCCTGTCAAGTGCGTGCCATGGTCGCGAGTCGGCCAGTCTGATGTCCGCTTCGCGACCGACTTGTCCGGTAGGTTTCGGTCACCCCGAGTCCTGAGGCGACCACCAGTGGTCCACGACCCGATCGTCGCGCCGTCGATCCTGTCAGCAGACTTCGGCCGCCTTGCCGACGAGGTCGCCGCGGTGACGCCAGCGGTTCCGTGGCTGCACGTCGACGTGATGGACGGGCACTTCGTGCCCAACCTGACCATCGGACCCGACGTCGTGCGCCACCTGCGTCGCTACAGCGACCTGTTCTTCGACACCCACCTGATGGTCACCGATCCGCGGACCTATGGGCCTGCGTTCGTGCAAGCCGGGTCGGACTCCGTCACGTTCCACCCGGAAACCGATGATGACCCCTGCGGCCTGATCGACCTCTTGCACGAGCAGGGGGCCAAGGTCGGCATCGCGGTCAACCCGGCCAACCCGCTGGACGGCCTCGAACCCCTGCTGGAGAAGGCCGACCTGCTGCTCTGCATGACCGTCGTTCCCGGGTTCGGTGGTCAGTCGTTCATGGACGACGTCCTGGGCAAGGTGGAACGGGCGGCCGCCTGGCGCGACGCGCACGGCGCGGGTTTCCGACTGGAGGTCGATGGCGGGATCAAGGTCGGCACGGCATGCCGGGCCGCCGCCGCGGGTGCGGACACATTCGTCGCGGGTTCAGCCGTCTTCAACGCTGCGGACAGGCCAGCGGCCGTCTCCGCCATTCTCGCCGACATCGCGACGGGCGTGGCATGAGTGGCGACCTGGTCCTGATCGTCGATGACGACGAGGACATCCGCATGTTCCTCGACGTCACCCTGAACCTGGCCGGCTACGAGGTCGCCCAGGCCGTCGACGGGGCAGACGGCGTGCAGAAGGCGCTGGAGATGCACCCGGCCATCGTGCTGATGGACGTCATGATGCCGCGGATGGACGGGATCACGGCGATCCGTCGCCTGCGCATGGATGGGCGCACCAGCCACCTGCCGATCATCGTGGTGACGGCCAAGGCCCAGGGCGATGACAAGATCTCCGGCCTCGCCGCGGGGGCGGACGACTACATCACCAAGCCATTCGATCCCGACGAGTTGGTGGCGCGCGTGCAGTCCACGCTGCGTCGTGCAAGCGAGATGCGCACCGTGTCCCCGTTGACCGGCTTGCCAGGGAACACGCGCATCGACCAGGAGATCACCCGTCGGGTCGACGACGGCAAGCCGTTTGCGTTGCTCTACGCCGATCTCAACCACTTCAAGGCCGTCAATGACCACTACGGGTTCATGCGCGGGGACGACGTCATTCGCCGCGCGGCCGAACTGATCGTCGACATCGCAAACGAGTACGGCGGCCCCGACACCTTCGTCGGCCACATCGGCGGCGACGACTTCGTCCTGGTCGTCGACTCCGAGGGCGCCGAGCAGATCGCGGAAACCATCTGCACCCGCTTCGACGAGGTTGCGCCGTCGTTCTACGACGAGTCCGATCGGACCATGGGCGGGATCCACGTCGCTGACCGGCAGGGCCAGATGCGCGACTACGGATTCGTGTCGGTGTCCATTGGCGTGGCCATGTCGGAGGGACGCGATTTCACCCACCCAAGCCAGCCCGTCGCCCTGGCGACCGAGATGAAGTCCTACGCGAAGAACACCTCGAACGGGGAGTCGAACTTCGCGATTGACCGCCGCGCCTCCGACGAGTGACCATCGCGGGCGCGGACGGCCCGGTCAGTGACCTCGAGGTCGCGGCGATGTGCCTGGCGCTTGGGCTGGCGGGACGGGGCCGACGCGAGGCGTCACCGAACCCCAGCGTCGGTGCCGTGCTGTTGCACGGGACTGAGATCGTCGGGCAGGGATGGACCGCGGCCTTCGGCGGACCACACGCTGAGGTGCGTGCGCTGGCCCAGGCCGGGGCGCGTGCTCGCGGGGCGACCGCTGTGATGACCCTGGAGCCGTGCAACCACACGGGCAGGACCGGGCCATGCACGGTCGCGCTGGCTTCGGCCGGCGTCGTGCGGGTCGTGTATGGCGCCACGGATCCGGGCTCGTTGGCGGGTGGGGGCGGCGCGCGACTGCGCGCCGCCGGCGTCCAGGTGGTCGCGGGCGTGTTGGAACCATGGGCGCGCGAGGTCCACCGCACCTTCCTGCACGACGCGGCCACGTCGCGACCGCTGGTGACGTTGAAGTTGGCTGCGACCGCTGACGCGCGGATGGCCGTTGCAGGACGCGACTGGGTGACCGGACCGGCGGCTCGGCGGCGAGTCCACGTCCTGCGTTCGCGCAACGATGCGGTGCTCGTGGGGATCGGGACGGTCCTGGCCGACGACCCGCAGCTCGACGTCCGCCATGTCGAGTCCCCTGGCGGCCAGCCTCGCCCCGTGTGGATCGACCGTGGCGGCCGAACGCCCCTGGATGCTCGCGTCGTGCGGTCCGGGGGTGTGGTTGTCACGGGCGAGGGATCCGCGATCGGCTGGCGCAAGGGCCTGGCAGCTCGGGGCGTCCGCGTGGTCATCGTCGTGGAGCGCGACGGGCGGCTGGACCTTGCCGCTGCGGTCACGGCGCTGCGGGGTCTCGGCATCGTGCGCCTGCTGGCCGAGCCCGGGCCGGGGTTGGCGTCGGGGCTGTTCGACAGCGGCCTGGTCGACGACCTCGTGCTGCACATCGCACCGGATGTGGCCGGCGTGGCCGGCCTGCCTACCGTTCCACCTGCGCTCTGGGCGGCACCCTCCTCGCATGAGTGGGTGGTGCGCAGCGCGCGTCCGCTCGGGCTGGATCGTGAGGTCGTGGTCCGACCCCGCAGGTGAGGACCAGGCCATGTTCACCGGCATCGTGGAGGAACTGGGCGTCGTCGGCGTGATGGACGTCCGCGGGGGCCACGCGCGCCTCGAAGTCCGCTGTTCCACGGTTGTCGAGGACGCGGCCGTCGGCGACTCGATTGCCGTGAACGGCTGCTGCCTGACCGTGACCGCACTGCTGGGGGAGCGCGAGGGGTTCGCTGCTGACCTCGTGGCGGAGACCCTGCGTGCCACGTCGCTGGGCGCGATCAGCGCCGGGACGCAGGTCAACCTCGAGCGGGCGATGTCGGCCGGCACGCGGTTCGGTGGCCACATCGTGCAGGGCCACGTCGACGGCGTCGGCCGGATCCTCGCGCGAGAGGACCAGCCCGGCACGACCTGGCTGACTGTTCACGCCCCCGCAGAGGTGGCGCGCTACCTCGTGGACAAGGGGTCGGTCACGATGCAGGGCACCAGCCTCACCGTGGTGGACGTCGACCGCGAAGCCGGCGATGCGACAGCGACGTTCAGGGTGGCACTGATCCCGCACACGCTCGAGGTCACCACCTGGGGGGAGGCGGCCGTGGGTGGCCTGGTCAACCTCGAAGCCGATGTGATCGCCAAGTACGTCGAACAGCTGCTGGCCGCCGGTGTTCGTTCGCCGTACACGACGCCGGCCGGGGAGGGCTGAGGTGGCGATCGCCCCGATCGAGCAGGCCATCGCGGCGATCGCGCGCGGTGAGTTCGTGGTCGTCGTGGACGACGAGGACCGTGAGAACGAGGGCGACCTCATCATCGCAGCTGAGCTGGCGACGCCGCAGCGCTTGGCCTTCATGGTCAACCACACCTCGGGCGTGATCTGCACGCCGTTGCTGGGTGAGGACCTCGATCGGCTGGGCATCCCGCCAATGGTCGCGGTGAACGAGGATCCCAAGGGCACGGCCTACACGGTCAGTGTCGACGCTGTTGCAGGCGTCGACACCGGCATCAGCGCCGCCGATCGGGCGCGCACGATCTCGCTCCTGGCGGACGCGACCGTCGACGCGACGGCCTTTCACCGGCCCGGCCACGTCTTCCCGCTGCGTTACGCCCCGGGTGGCGTGCTGCGCCGGCCCGGCCACACTGAGGCCGGCGTCGACCTGGCGCGACTGGCCGGCCTGCGACCCGCTGCGGCCATCGCCGAGCTGGTCAACACCGACGGCACGATGATGCGCCTGCCCGCCTGCGAGGCGTTCGCGCAGGAGCACGGACTGGTGCTGTGCACCATCGCGGACCTGGTGGCCTACCGCCGTGCCAGGGAACATCTGGTCGAGCGAGTTGCTGAGGCGAAGCTGCCGACGCCCTACGGCGATTGGCGCATCTTCGGCTACCGCTCGGAGGCCGACGGCTCGGAACAGGTCGCGCTGCTCTTCGGTCGGCCGGAGGGCAAGCGCGACGTGCTGGTGCGGATGCACTCGGAGTGCCTGACCGGGGACGTGTTCAGGTCGTTGCGCTGTGACTGCGGCCCACAGCTCGACCTTGCCATGGCCCGGATCGCCGACGAGGGCGAGGGTGTCATCGTCTACCTGCTCGGCCACGAGGGCCGCGGGATCGGATTGCTGCACAAGTTGTCCGCCTATGCACTTCAGGACGAGGGGGCGGACACCGTCGAGGCCAACCTCGCCCTGGGGCTTCCGGCCGACGGACGTGACTACGGCACGGGAGCGATGATCCTGGCCGAGCTTGGCCTGTCCACCATCCGGCTGCTCACCAACAACCCGGCCAAGCGCGCAGCACTTGGAGGGTTCGGCCTGAGTGTCGTGGACCGTGTGCCGGTCGAGGTCGTGCCAAACGCGGCCAATGTTGGCTACCTCGCCACCAAGGCAGCGCTGATGGGCCACCAGTTCGACGGCGACGACGAGGTTGCATCCACCGGCGTCGGCGACATCGCGGCGCAGCGGTCGACGGCACCCGATCACGTCGTGAAACCCGTCCCGAGAGGCATCGGCATGGCCCCACGCCAGGACGACGACGAGGAGCCGACTGCGCCGCGGCGCCCCGACCGCAACCCCTGGGGTGTCGCTGGGCCCCGCTGAGGTGGCCGAGTCCCGGGCTTGCCGCGTTCGACGACTGGGACGTGCTGTGGCACCCTGTCGCACCGAACTCGGAGCCAGACATCGTGCACGACAGCGTCAACGTCCACACCGGTCAGGTCGACGCCAGCGGGTTGCGCATCGGCATCGTGGCTGCCCGGTTCAACGAGGCAGTCGTCGAACGCCTTGCTGACGGTGCGGTCGATGCGCTGGTACGCCACGGCGCCTCACCCGACTCGATCCTCGTGGCCTGGGTGCCTGGTGCGATGGAGGTCGGCGTGGTGCTGAAGAAGTTGGCCGCAAGTGGGGGCTACGACGCACTGATAGCGATCGGTGCCGTCGTGCGCGGTTCCACGCCGCACTTCGACTTCGTGGCTGGGGAGTCGGCAAAGGCCGTCGCCTCGATTGCGCTGGAGTACGGCCTGCCGGTCGGCAACGGCATCCTCACCACGGACACGTGGGATCAGGCCGTCGAACGGGCAGGCGGCAAGCTCGGCAACAAGGGAGCCGAGGCGGCCCTTGCCGTGGTCGAGACGGCCACCTTGCTCAAGCAGCTCTGAGCGGTCGCGCCATGGTCGCCGTCGCCGTCGCAGTCACAGGCGGCAGGCGTGGATGTCGGTGACCAGGATTCCGCGCGCGCCGAGCTCCCAGAGCTCGTCCATGATCCGGTGCGAGTCTGCTCGGCCAACCATGGCGCGCACGGCGACCCAGCCGTCCTTGTGCAGCGGCGAGATCGTGGGCGCCTCGAGTCCCGGCGTAACGGTGCAGGCGTGGTCAAGCGTCTCCACGCGCACGTCGTAGTCCATCACCACGTACTGGCGCGCGATCAGTACGCCCTGCAGCCGCCGGTGCAGCTGGTCCAGTTGCGCCGTCGAGCTCGTGTCCACGCGCCGGATCAGGATTGCCTCCGACGCCTGGATCGCGTCACCGATGGTCTCCAGGCCTGCGCGACGCAGGGTCGTGCCGGTCGACACGACGTCGGTGATGGCGTCTGCCACGCCAAGCCCGATGGAGTTCTCCACCGCGCCGTCGAGGCGGACCACCTCGGCCTCGACGCCCAGGCCGTCCAGCCATCGACGGGTGAGGCCGGTGTGGGACGTGGCGATCCGCTTGCCGGCCACGTCGCCCACATTGGTCATCGTTCCGATCGGTGCAGCAAGGCGGAACGTGGAGCGGCCGAAGCCCAGGGCCAGGCTCTCCTCGGCGCGCGCCCCACTGTCCAGGAGGAGGTCGCGGCCCGTGATCCCGGCGTCGAGCTGGCCCTTGCCGACATAGGTCGCGATGTCCTTTGGGCGCAGGTAGAAGAACTCGACATCGTTGGCCGGGTCGCGCAGCACAAGTTCCTTGGGGTCACGGCGACGCCGGTAGCCGGCCTCGCCCAGCATGGCGACGGCCGGCTCCGACAGGGAGCCCTTGTTGGGAACGGCGATTCGAAGCATGGGTGACCTCATGTGGTCAGGGAACGGTCATCGGCTCACTCGGCTCACAGGTGGGCGTACACGTCCTGCAGCGTCAGCCCCTTGGCCACCATCAGGACCTGGAGGTGGTAGAGCAGTTGGCTGATCTCCGCGGCGGTGGCGGCGCTGCCCTCGTGCTCGGCCGCCATCCACACCTCCGCTGCTTCCTCGACGATCTTCTTGCCGATCGCGTGGACGCCGGCATCGAGCATCGCAACCGTGCCGGACCCCTCGGGCCGGGTCCGAGCGCGCTCGCCGAGCTCGTCAAACAGCTCCTCGAAGGTCTTCACGACGTCTCCACGGCGGGTGCGCGCGGAGCCTACGCCGCGGGCCGGAACCCCCCGAGCGCGTCGCTAGCCTGCCTGATCCTGCCCAACGCGTTCGTGGGCCGTGCCGTGAGCGCCGCGTCACAGCGCCCGTGGCAGTGTCGCGACCGACCTCGAGGTGATGATGTCCGACGTCCCCCCCACGATGGGCGGCATGCCCGGGCAGCCCAGCGAGGAGCAGCTTCGCGCTGCCCTGATGGAGATGCGCAATTCTCCGCTCGATGCCATGGCGGCGCAGGTCCTGCAGATCCTGCTCGAGGGCGTGCAGATCAAGCTCGGTCGTCGCGACGCTCGCCTGTTGCTGGACGCGACGGTGAAGGTGTTCGACCACCTGCGGCCGCACCTGGACCCCAACCTGTCCGGCCAGGTCGAGCAGGCGGTCGCGCAGTTGCGGCTTGCCCAGGTCGAGGCGGAGGCCGAGGTCAACGCGGATCCGACACCCGAGCCCAACGACGTTGCGGGCGGGCCCGCTGTGACGGGCGATCAGGCGCTCTCGGCACCCGGCCAGTCCGCTCCGGGGGCAGCGGCGTCGGGCCCATCGCGCCTGTGGACGCCGGGGACCTGAGCGCGCAGCGCCCCGTGGGCGACTGACACCCGCTGAGGTCGGGGCTACCCTGCCTCCCACTGTCGTCACTGACAGCCCGCGCTTCGGCGCACCAGACAACTCAGACAAGCGAGGGCCGCCAGGCCTTCCACCCGGTAGGTCGAACCTTCCCGGGTCACGAGCATCCCGCGTCGCACCTCAGCGATGCGTGGGCGCGTGGCACGGGCGGCCTGCATTGGCCGCCTTCGGCATGCTTGCGAGCATGCAGGCGGCCGCCACCTTCCCATCTGCACAGGAGAACCGCACATCAGCGACCATCAGGCCCCGCCGCAACAGCAGCGCATCAACACCGACATCCGCGTCCCGCGCGTCCGGCTCATCGATGCTGACGGCACCCAGGTGGGTGTGGTCCAGCTTGCTGTCGCACTCCAGCGTGCCCGCGTCCAGGGCCTCGACCTCGTCGAGGTCGCTCCGAATGCCGACCCGCCGGTCTGCAAGATCATGGACCACGGCAAGCACAAGTACCAGCAGGCGCAGAAGGAGAAGGACGCGCGTCGCCGGCAGAGCCAGATCGTCATCAAGGAGATCAAGATGCGTCCCAAGATCTCCTCGAACGACTACGGCACCAAGGCTGGGCACGTGCGCCGCTTCCTGGGCGAGGGAGCGAAGGTCAAGGCCACGATCATGTTCCGCGGTCGCGAGATGACCCACACCGATCTGGGTCGCGTCCTGCTGGACCGCCTCAGTGAGGACATGGCCGACCTTGCCACGGTGGAGGCCTACCCCAAGGTCGACGGCCGCAACATGATCATGGTCCTTGCACCCCTGAAGAAGCGCGAGCCGGCCAAGCCGGTCGACGACGTCGCCCTTGGCGAAACGCCGGCGGCCGCGACCGCACCAGCCCCCGATGCCGATCCCACTGCCGTGGAGGCCGACGCACCCCCGTTGGTCGAGGTTGTGGAGCCTTCCGAACTGAGCCAGTCGAACTGATCCACGGGGACACGCGCCCAGCCCTTGACGACGGGGCCCGCCCCCTTTCCGAGCAACCCACCGAGGCCGTCATGCCCAAGCAGAAGACCCACAGCGGAGCCAAGAAGCGCTTCCGCGTGACCCGCAATGGAAAGGTCGTGGTGCGCCAGCGCAACCGCGCCCACATCCTCGAGAAGAAGTCATCCGCCCGCAAGCGCCGCCTGAAGGGGGACACGGTCATCGACCCGTCCTCTGCCAAGCGCGTCAAGAAGCTCCTCAACAAGTGACTGGAGGCCGATCATGGCACGTGTGAAACGTGGCGTTCACGCCAAGAAGAGCCACAAGGCCGTTCTGGAGCGGGCGAAGGGCTTCAAGGGAGCCCGGAGTCGTCGGTTCAAGGTCGCCAAGGAAGCAACCTTCCACGCTGACCGGTACGCCTACAACGACCGTCGTGCACGCAAGGGTGACTTCCGCAAGCTGTGGATCGCCCGCATCAACGCCGGTGCGCGACTGCACGACCTGAGCTACAGCCGCTTCATGCATGGGCTCAAGCTGGCCGAGGTCGAGGTCGACCGCAAGGTCCTCGCCGACCTGGCCGTCCACGACGCCGCGGCATTCGGCGCGCTGGTGGACACGGCCAAGGCTGCGTTGGCCGCCAAGCCCGAGGCCGACCAGGCGGCCTGAACGCCCGGGCAGCTGCATCGACGCCGGCCCTGCGGGGCCGGCGTCGATGCGATGTGTGCCGCACGTAGGCTGTGGGCGTGTCCTCGCTTGGAGTTCAAGTCCAGACGATCACGTCGCCGAGCAACGTCCGGGTCAAGGCCGCGGCCTCGTTGGCGCGCCGTCGCGAGCGGCTGGCGCGGGGGCTGTTCCTGGCCGAGGGTCCCAACGCGGTGGCCGAGGTCCTCGCCGATGGCCTCGTCGAGGAGGTCTTCTGCGTGCCGGACCAGGCGCAGCGCTGGTCGACGGCGCCGCGGCTCACCGTGGTCGACGATCGCGTCCTTCGCCACCTCGCTGACAGTGTCACGCCGCAGGGCGTGGTCGCGGTCGTCCGCCGGAAGACCGCAGCACTGGATGACGTGGTGGGCCGTGGTGTGCTCGTCGTGCTGTGCGGGGTGGCAGACCCCGGCAACGTGGGCACCATCATCCGCGCTGCGGATGCGTTCGGCGCCACGGCCGTGGTGGTGACCGAGGGGTCGGTTGATCCGTTCAACCCAAAGGCGGTCCGGGCGGCCGCTGGGTCAACCACCCACCTGCCGCTGGTCGTTGACGTGACCGCTCAGGCAACGATCGCCGCCTGCCGTGCCGCAGGTCAGCGCACGGTGGCACTCGACGGTCGGGCGACGGCAACGGTGGCGGACGCCGGGGTCCTGCGATCTCCGGTCGCGCTGGTCTTCGGGTCCGAGGCCCACGGCGTGGGCGACGATGTCGCCAAAGCGGTCGACCAACTTGCCGCCGTCCCGATGGCTGGCCGGGCAGAATCCCTGAACCTGGCGGCGGCCGCGGCGATTGCCCTGTACGAGGCCGGCGGGCGTCGCACCCATGAGGAGGCCCCATGATCCCGGATCCAGCCACCCTTGAAATGCTCCCGGAAGGAGTGATCGTCCTGGACGCCAAGGGTCGGGTCGAGGTGGCAACCCGTCGCGCCGCCGCCCTGCTCGGCTTTGCCGACGACATCGTCGGCAAGTCGATTGACGACGTCGTCGCCGTGCGCACCGAGGGTGGCGAACGGTGCCGCCTGTCGTCGTTCGTCGGCCAGCCGGGGGACCGCATCGCCGAGCAGACGCTGTTGGTGGAGCTGCCCGGGCCGCGGCGTCGGCCGGTTGCCATGGCTGGGACCCCGCAGCGCGACGGGCGGGTCGTCCTGACCTTGCGTCATGGTGGCCGGCGCGAACAGCTCGATCGGCTGCGCGCCGAGTTGATCGCCACGGTCAGCCACGAGATCCGCTCGCCACTGACCAGCGTCAAGGGTTTCACGCGGACGATGCTTGGCAAGTGGGACCGCTTCAGTGACGCCCAGAAGCGCGTGATGCTGGAGACGATCAACGAGGACGCGGACCGGGTCACGCGCCTGCTCACCGAACTACTCGACGTTTCGCGCATTGACGCCGGCCGCGTCCAGCTGCGACGCGTACCGGTGAACGTGGGTGAGGTGGCGGCCGGGATCGTCGAGCGGGCCCGGGTCAAGACCCACGCCGAAGACCGTGAGGTCGTGATCGACGTGGCCGCGGTACGCCACGCCATGCTCGATCCGGACAAGCTCGAGCAGATCCTGTCCAACCTCGTGGAGAACGCGTTGCTGCACGGCGAAGGCGTCGTGACGGTACGCGTGGTCGAGGAACCGGCAGGCAACGTGTCGATCACCGTCGCCGACGAGGGGCCTGGGATCGCTCAGGACCAGTTGCGACGGATCTTCGAGAAGTTCGGGCGTGGCCGCGACGTCCGCCGCAGCGGATCCGGGCTGGGCCTGTACATCACGCGGGGCCTGGTCGTCGCCCACGGCGGCGCGATCCGCGTCGAGTCGGAGCTGGGATCCGGCACGACGTTCGCGCTCACGTTGCCGTTGGACGACACCGCCGACTGAGCAACGCGGAGCGCAGGCCAGCAGCGGGGTTACCCTGCCGGCCCCGCCGACCTGTCCAGTCCGACGACCCGCTGGCGGACCCGACTGACCCCACAAGGACGCGCCTCGTGGCCGACACTGCCGACCTGACGCTGTTGCTGATCGATGCCGTTGCCGCGGTCGAGGCAGCGGCTGACCTCGAAGCGCTGGAGGAGGCAAGGGTCCAGTTCACCGGGCGCAAGTCGCCGTTGGCCGCCGCGCAGGGGATCATGGGCAAGCTCGACGCCGAGCAGCGCAAGATCCACGGTCAGGCCCTCAACGGCTTCAAACAGGGCTTCCAGGCCGCGTTCGATGCGCGCCACGACGTCCTTGCCGCCGCGGCGTTGCGGGCACGGCTGGAGACGGAGCGGCTGGACCTCACGCTGCCACCTCGACGGATGGGGCCAGGCCGGCTGCACCTGCTGACCCAGGTCGAGGAGGCGATCGTCGATGCGTTCGTGGGCCTGGGCTTCCGGGTGGCCGAGGGACCCGAGGCGGAAAGCTCCGCACTGGCGTTCGACGCGATGAACATCCCGCCTGACCACCCCGCGCGCCAGCAGATGGACACGATCTACATCGACGCGCCGGAGGTCGACGAGTTCGGGTTGCCGAAGGTGGTCCTGCGTCCGCACACGTCGCCGGTCCAGGCACGGGTCATGCTCAGCCAACCCGCGCCGATCGCCGTTGTCGTGCCCGGTCGCGTCTACCGCAACGACGCCGTCGACGCGACGCACTCGCCCTACTTCACCCAGGTCGAGGGGCTGGTGGTGGGCGACGGTGTGACCATGGCCGACCTGCGGGGCACGTTGCTGGCGTTCTCGCGCGCCATGTTCGGTGATGACCGCGAGATCCGCATGCGCCCGTCGTTCTTCCCGTTCACGGAGCCGTCGGCGGAAGTCGACGTGTCGTGGGGGGAGTTCGCGGGTGGTGCCACCCGGTGGCTGGAGATCCTCGGGTCGGGAATGGTCGACCCCGATGTACTGCGGTGGTGTGGTCACGATCCCGAGAAGGTGTCCGGCTTCGCCTTTGGCGTCGGTGTCGAGCGGGTCGCCATGATCCGCCACGGCGTCGAGGACATTCGCGACTTCTTCAGCGGCGACGCACGGTTCCTGTCGCGCTTCTGAGCCGACCCAGGCGCGGCCCCGTGGCCGACCCGGGTCCCCGAAAGGCAGTCACATGAAGGTGCCGCTGAGCTGGCTCGAGGAGTTCGTCGACGTCGACCTGGACGTCAATGAGTTGGTGGACGTGCTGGGACGCAATGGCCTCGAGGTTGAGGAGGTCCGCCGGCCCGGCGATGGGACACGCGACGTCCGCACCGCCCGCGTCCTGGCCTGGCAACCGCACCCCGATGCGGACAAGTTGCGCGTCGTGCAGGTGACCCACGGCGACGACGAGGTCGAGCTGGTCTGCGGCGCACGCAACTTCGACGTCGGCGATGTCGTCGTTCATGCGGCCCCCGGCTCGTCGATCCCCGGGATGACCATGCAGGCCAAGCGCCTGCGGGGTGTCGTGTCCAACGGCATGTTGGCCTCGGCGAAGGAGTTGGAGGTCGGCGAGGACGCGGACGGGATCATGATCCTGGACCCGTCCACACCGCTGGACACCGACATCACGACCCTGCTCCCGTTGGGCGACCCAGTCATCGAGTTCGCCGTGATGGCCGACCGAGGCGACCACCACAGCATCCTCGGGATCGCTCGCGAAGTGGCGGCGATCCTCGACCTCGCAGTCCGAGCCCCGGACATCGACACGACCGCCGCCGCCGGGCCGGTGCCGGTCAGCATCGCTGCACCCCATGCCTGCACCCACTTCGTCGGCCGCGCCGTCGAGGGGGTCACGATCGCTGCTTCGCCGTGGTGGTTGCGCCAGCGATTGGCCGCGTGTGGGGTTCGCTCGATCTCCACCATCGTCGACATCACCAACTACGTGATGCTCGAGCTTGGTCAACCAATGCACGCGTTCGACCTGGACCGCCTCCGCGGTCCGGCCATCAACGTCCGGTTCGCCGAGGCCGGTGAACGGCTGACGACCCTCGACGACGTCGAGCGCGCCCTGTCGACGTCGGACCTGCTGGTGTGCGACGCGCAACGGCCGGTCGCCCTGGCTGGTGTCATGGGCGGCCGTGACACCGAGGTCAGCGCCACGACATCTCGGATCCTGTTCGAGGCCGCGGTCTGGGACCCGGCCACCGTGCGCGCGACGTCGCGCCGTCTCAACCTGGTGTCCGAAGCATCGCTGCGTTTCGAACGACGCGTTGACCCCGCGGGGGCCGAGCGCGCGGCGGCACGGGCGGTCAGCCTGCTCGCCGAGGTGGGCGCCGGCGGCACGGACCTGGGGGTCGCGACCGACGGTTCGGGCGACGTCCAACGGGCGTCGGTCGACGTGGACGCGGCCTGGGTTCGCGCCTTCATCGGGTTGGACAGCCTGGCCACGGAGCGCCAGGCCGAGGTGCTGCGCCGTTCTGGCTCCGACGTGGAGGTCGAGGGTGACCGCCTTCGGGTGACGCCACCGACCTGGCGCGGCGACCTGACCCGCGAGGCAGACCTGGCCGAGGAGATCATCAGCCTGCACGGCTATGACAACATCCCGGCGACGCTGCCCACCTTGGAGTTGGCCGGAGGCCTGACGACCAGCCAGCTCGCGCAACGCGCCGTCCGCAACGTGGCGGTCGGCTTCGGGCTGCTGGAGGCCGTCCAGCGGCCGTTCGTCGGCGATGACGTGGTCCTCGGTGTCGCGCCGGGTGGCCGCACGGTCGATCTGTCCAACCCCTTGGCCAAGGACGCCGCCTCGCTGCGTCCGACTCTGTTGGAGGACCTGCTGGGTGCCCTGCGCCACAACGTCGGGCAGGGCCGCGCCGGCACCGGCCTGTTCGAGGTCGCGCGGATCTTTCGCGCCCCGGGTGGCGCGCTCGATGACGTTCTCGCGGCTGTCGACCCGGCGTGGCAATGGACCGCCCCTGACGGCAGCCCGCTGCCGACGCAGCCGCGCACGCTCGGCGTCGCGGTGCAGGGTCGGCGGCTGGGGCCGTCATGGTTGGACGACGCCGACACGTGGTCGGTCTGGGACGTGCTCGCCGTTTTCGACGCTGTCGTCGACGTGCTGACGCCCGCCGGCCGCTCCTGGCGCCTGGTCCGTCGCGCCGTGGAGCGTGACGGGTGGCACCCGGGACGGTCCGTGACGCTCCACCTCGATGACCCAACCTTCGGCGACGTCGAACTGGGGTTTGTCGGCCAGCTCCACCCGACGGAGGCGGACCGGCGTGACCTTCCCGAACCCGTAGCTGCCGGTGAGTTGTTGCTGGATCCGTTGCTGGCCGTCCTGGAGCGTGAGGACGGTCCGCGCATGGGTGTCGAGCTTGTCCGCCACCCTGCCATGACCCTGGACGTGGCCCTTGTCGCCGACGACGCGGTGTCCTATGCCGCCATCGCCAGCGCTGTGCGCGCTGGCGCCGGGGAGTTGTTGGACGGGCTGTGGTGGTTCGACGAGTATCGCGGCGAACAGATCGGCGCGGGTCGTCGGTCGCTGGCGCTGCGCCTGCGACTGCAGGCCGCGGACCGTCAGCTGACCGACGCGGACGCCGAGGTGGTCATCGCCGCGGTCGCCACGTCGGCTGCGGCAGTCGGAGCCACGCTGCGGCGCTGAAGGCCGCGGTTCACCGCTGCCGGGTGGCGCCCGCAGCTCTCGGCGTCGTGCGGTTGTCGCACGACGTCCGATCGTCGGCAGGCCAAGGGCCCCGCTGCCGGGAAGTTGTCAGGTGTCGACGATCCCCTCATCAGGAGCCAGCTGTGGGCCTTGCCCGACGCCTCCGTCCCCTCATTGCGCTGACCGCCGCGCTCGTGGCCGTCCCGACCGTGGCCGCCGTGCAACCGGCGCGTCAGATCGAGGAGACTGGCTACGGCTCCCCGAACATGCGCGCGGTCGCCAGCGACGAGTACGCGCCGCTGCTCGAGGGCCGTGGTGGCAATGCCGGCACCGACCTGCAGTTCACTGACCTGCTGGTTGACGGCGAGCTCCAGAACGTGGCGGTGACCGGCTCGTACTACAACGGCATGCATCTGTTCTCGTTGGCCAACCCGGCTGCCCCCGAACTGCTGGGCGTGTGGTCCTGCGGCCTGGCCCAGGGAGACATCCAGGTCTTCGTCCGCGACGGCCGCACCTACGCGACGTTCACGCGCGACACGGGCTACAGCCTGTTGGGAGAGACCGAGTGCGCCCTGTGGGCAGAGGAGAACGCCGAGGACGCGTTCATGAGCTCTGGCGGCCACGGCACCTTCATCGCGGACATCACCGACCCGACGGCGCCGTTCACCGTCTCCTTCGTTCCGTTTGGCAAGGGCTCGCACAACCAGACCGTGCACCCGTCGGGCAACTACCTGTACAACTCCAACTCGGAGCTGATCACCAGCGTGACTGGTGAGGTCGGCATCGAGGTCACCGACATCACTGACTTCGCCAACCCGGTGCAGGTCGGGTTCCTGCCGCTGCCGTTGCGCCCGGGCCTGGGCACGGAGTCCCACGACGTGACGTTCAACACCCAGGGCACGCGCGCCTACTCGGCGGCACTGTCCCAGACGGTGGTCATTGACACCACGGACCCGGCCACCCCGACGGTCATCTCCAGCTTCATGGACCCGGCCATCAACGTCGAGCACCAGTCCGACCCGATCACGCTGGTCGACCCGATCCTGGGCCGGCGTGAATTCCTGATCATCGAGGACGAGTTCGCCGGCGCCGTCGGTACCGGCCAGTGCCCCAACGGCGGCGTCCACGTCTACGACATCACCGGCGAGCTCGAGGCCGCGCCCGTGAAGGTCGGCTACTGGAACGTCTCTGACATCGGCCCGACCAACGCCACGCTCGGTGGCTGCACGGCCCACGTGTTCCAGTTGCACGAGGAAGAGCAGCTGATGACGATCGCCTTCTACAACGGAGGTGTGCGCGTGGTGGACCTGTCAGGCCTGGTCGGCGTCGCCCTTGGCGCCCAGGGTGTCATGGGGATGCGCGAGGTTGCTCGGTACCAGTTCACCGACTCGAACACGTGGGCGGTCAAGGCCCCCTGGGTGGACCGTGACGGCAAGTTCTGGATCTATGGCAACGACCAGAACCGCGGTTTCGACACCTACGAGGTTGACCTCTCCGGTGCGGCGCCCATGTCATCGACCCCGGGCACGTGGCTGACGCCGCAGGAGGTGTTGGCGCGCGCACTGGCCAACCCCGTTGACCTGACCGACTACAAGCCGTTCTGCCTGCTCGGCGACCAGTGACCCGCTGAACCAGGTTCGGCTTGCACGACGTGCGGCGCTCCTTCGGGGTCGCCGCACGCCTGTTTCGCGGGCGTTCGTCAGACTGTGCATACTGATGCATATATTTGCGTTGGCACCACGTGGCCGGTAGGGTCGCACGCTCGATGGCGGGAGTGGTTCGCGTGGCACACCAGGTCGGGATCGTGGGCGCCTCGGGCTATGGCGGCGCGGAGCTGGTCCGCATGCTGGCAGGCCATCCCGACCTCGACGTCGCGGTCATCGCCGCGTCGTCACAGGCAGGCCGTCCGGTCGTCGAGCTGTTCCCCAACCTGGCCGGGGACCGGGTCTTCGATCCGATCGACGTGGCGGGCCTGATGGCCCTCGACCTCGTGTTCCTGGCCACCCCGCACGGTCCTGCGCTGGAGCTCGGCGCGTCGCTGGCCGACGCGGGGACACGGGTCGTGGACCTGTCAGCGGCCTTCCGCCTCACCCCTGGTGGCTTCGAGCACTGGTACGGCGAGCCACACACCAGGCCCGACCTCGCCCCTGCGGTCTACGGCCTACCCGAGTTCCACCGCAAGCAGATCGCCGACGCGACCCTGGTCGCCAACCCCGGGTGCTATCCGACGGCGACGCTGCTCGGGCTGCGCCCGCTGGTCAGCCTCGTGCAACCGGGGTCGGTGGTGGTCGACGCCAAGTCCGGCACCTCGGGCGCCGGCAGGGCTGCCAAGGACCACCTGCACTTCGCCCATGTCGACGGTGACTTCGTGGCATATGGCGCTCCGGCCCACCGACACACGGGCGAGATCGAACAGCACGCGGGTGGCGACCTGGGCCCGGTCCAGTTCACGCCGCATCTGCTGCCCATCGCCCGCGGCCTGCTGGCAACGATCTACGCGACCCTGGCAGATGGTGTCACAGCGGCCGACGTCCAGCAGGCGTTCCACGACGCATACGCCGACGAACCCTTCGTGCACCTGCTTGCGCCGGGGACCTTCCCGCACACCAAGGCCGTCGCCGGATCCAATGGCTGCCAGCTGTCGGCGATCGTTGATCCCCGCACCAATCGCGTCGTCGTGACCTCGGCAATCGACAACCTCGGCAAGGGAGCAGCCGGTCAGGCGATCCAGAACGCGAATCTGATGCTTGGCCTGCCGGAGGCCACCGGGCTGAGCTCGATCGGCATCTACCCATGACGCCGGCGTTGCGCAAGCGCGTGCCCTGGGGGCCAACGGACCGGTCCGTGTTGACCAACGTCGATGGCGGCGTGACGGCCGTGGACGGCGTGCGGGCGGCCGGCGTGATGGCGGGGATCAAGCCGTCCGGCAACCCCGACCTGGCGCTGGTCGTCCTTGATGGTCCGGGCACGGTCGCTGTGACGGCGACCACGAACACGTTCCGGGCCCCGCCGGTCGAGGTGGCGGTTCGCAACGCGGCTGATGGCCATGGCCGGGCGGTCATCGTCAACGCCGGCAACGCGAATGCCGGGACCGGAGCGCCCGGCCTGGCGGACGCGCAGGCCGTGGTCGATCACACTGCGAAGCTGCTCGGCATCGCGGCGTCGGAGGTCGTCCCGATGTCCACGGGTGTGATCGGGGTGCCGTTGCCGATGGAGCGCCTGCTCGGCGCACTGCAGTCGCTGGTGGCGGCGCTGGACGCCAACGGCGGGCGAGCAGCCGCCGAAGCGATCTGCACGACGGACACGGTCAGCAAGCAGGTCGCCTTCGAGGTGGCCGACGCGACGGGGTCGTGTCGCGTCGGCGCGATGGCCAAGGGCGTCGGCATGCTGGAGCCGGCCATGGCGACGATGTTGTGCGTGGCAACCACCGACGCCGGGGTGCCGGCGAACGTGTTGCGGGCCATGACCAGCCGCGCAGTCGAGCGGACCTTCAACCGGATCTCGGTCGACGGCTGTGGGTCGACGAACGACACGGTGGCCGTGCTGGCCGGTGGGACCGCCGTTGCGCCTCCGACCATGGCATCGCTGGAGATCGCCCTCGAGGCCGCGTTCGCGGATCTGGCGCTGCAGATGGTGCACGACGGTGAGGGCGTCACCCGCGTCGCCCACCTGCGGGTGACGGGGGCCGCCACGGAATACGACGCGGTCGCGTTGGCCCGGGCCGTTGCGGGATCGACGCTGTTCCGGGCCGCCCTGTGGGGCGCCGATCCCAACTGGGGCCGGGTGCTGGCCGCCATGGGGACGACTGAAGTCGCCTTCGATCCGAGCCTCGTGAGCGTGGCGTTCGGCGGCATCCAGGTGTGTCGCGACGGCACCGCTGCGACGTTCGACCGCGGCGCCGTGGCCGCCGCCATGGCAGCGACCGATGTCCCGATCGAGATCGACCTGGCTGCCGGCGGCGCGGCGGCAACGTTTCTGACCGCCGACCTGACCCCTGAGTACGTCCGCTTCAACGGCGAGTACACGACGTGACAAGGACCCACTGATGGCCGTCGAGCCGGTTGACCCGCGCAGTGCAGCCGCACAGTCCAAGGCGGCCGTCCTGCGCGAAGCGCTGCCGTGGATCACGCAGTTCCATGGCCAGACCATCGTGATCAAGTACGGCGGCAATGCGATGGTCGATGACGAACTCAAGCGCTCGTTCGCCGCCGACGTCGCCCTGCTGCACTTCGTGGGCCTGCGCCCCGTGATCGTCCATGGCGGCGGCCCGCAGATCACCGAGCTCGCCGTTCGACTGGGCGTGACCTCGGAGTTCATTGGCGGGCTTCGCCGCACGACGGACGACTTCATGTCGATCGTTCGCATGGCCTTGCTGGGCGAGGTCAACCCGGAGTTGGTGGGCATGGTCCAGGAAGCCGGCGCGCCAGCGGTCGGCGTCGCGGGAACGGACGCCGGCCTGCTGACCGTCCGCCCAGCCGTCGGCCCCGCAGGTGAGGACCTGGGCCGTGTCGGGGAGGTCACCCACGTCGACACCACGGTCATCGACAACCTCCTCGCCGACGGGATGTTGCCCGTGGTCGCCACGATCGGGCGCGATGCGTCGGGCCAGGACCGCAACGTCAATGCTGACCTGGCTGCGGGCGCCATCGCGGCGGCGCTGGGCGCGTCGAAGCTGGTCTACCTGACCGACGTGCCCGGCCTCTACCTCGACTTCGGAGACAAGGGCTCACTCATCTCCGAGGTGTCTGTGCACAAGCTGCGCCGGATGCTCGAACATGAGCAACTGCACGAGGGCATGCGCCCCAAGGTCCGCTCGATCGTGCAGGCCATCAGCGACGGCGTGCCGCAGGCCCACATCCTGGACGGTCGTGTCCTTCACGCCATCCTGATCGAGATCTTCACCGATGAAGGGGTTGGGACCATGATCACCCACGACGTCGATGCCGAGGACGGCGTCGTGCTGGAGGAGGTCTCGTGACCACCGAGCAGGTGACCGAGCAGCTCACCGGGGATGCGCTTGAAGCTGCCGTAGTCCATGAACGCCTGCGCGAGCGTCACGCGGCGGCCGTCATGCAGACGTACGGCCCTGCCGCGATGTCGTTCGTCCGCGGCCAGGGGACGGCCCTGTTCGACGGCGCAGGACGCGCTCACCTGGACTTCCTCAGCGGGCTGGGGGTAACCAGCCTGGGACATGCCCACCCGGCCGTCACGGTGGCGGCGACGGCCCAACTGAGGCAGTTGGTCCACGTCTCGAACCTGTACCTGACGGAGCCCGCCATCGAACTGGCAGAGAAGCTGCAACAGGTGACCGGCTGGTTCGATGCACGCACGTTCTTCGCCAACTGCGGCGCCACGGCCAACGAGGCCGCCATCAAGCTGGCGCGTCGCCACGGCCTGCGCCAGCACGCCGGGAAGGTCCGCGTCGTCACCCTCGAGGGATCCTTCCACGGCCGAACCCTGGCGACGTTGGAGGCCACGGGACAGCCCGCCAAGCACACGCCGTTCGAGCCGCTGGCGGGGTTCGTGGACACGGTCGCATTCGATGACGCCGCGGCCCTGCGAGCGGCGGTCACCGACGACACGTGTGCGGTGCTGCTGGAGGTCGTCCAGGGTGAGGGTGGCGTACGGCCCGTGCCTGACGACGTGCTGGTCGCTGCCCGGCAGGCGTGCGATGCCCACGGCGCCCTGCTCATCGTCGACGAGGTGCAGACCGGCATTGGCCGCACGGGGGCGTGGTTTGCGTTCCAGCAGGCCCCGGTAACGCCGGACGTCATCACCGTGGCCAAGGCGCTGGCCAACGGCCTGCCGATCGGCGCGTGTATCGCTCGGGGCGCGGCCGCGACGGCCCTTGAGCCCGGCGAGCACGCCACGACATTCGGCGGCAATCCGGTCACCGCGGCCGCGGCCTTGGCGGTCCTGCGCACCATCGGGGAGCAGGGGATCCTCGACAACGTCGTCGCGCGTTCGGCCCAGATCCGCGACGGCGTGGACGCCATGATCGGGGTCGAACCGCTTGTGACCGGCACGCGCGGCCGTGGGCTGCTGCTGGCCGTCACCCTGGATGCTCCGGTCGCCAGGCAGGTCGAGCAGGCGTGCGCCGATCGGCGTCTGTTGGTCAACGCCGTCGCACCAGACGCCCTACGTTTGGCGCCGCCCCTGGTGGTCAGCGCCGACGAGGTCTCGCTCGCCCTGACCGCAATCACCGAGGCAGTTCGCGCCGTCGCGGAGGCACAGGCATGACGAACCCCACGCGCGTCCTCGTGGTCGAGGACGACCAACACGTCGCGACTCTGCTTGTCGAGCTCCTGCGCTCGGAGGGCTTCGAGCCCACGGTGGCGACAGACGGCCTGGAGGGCTTGCTGCAACTGCAGTCCGGTACGCACGACATTGCCCTGTTGGACATCATGATGCCCGACGTCGACGGTGAGCGACTTCTGCGCCAACTCCATGAAGAGGGCGGGGGCGCGCTGCCGCTGCCGATCATCGTGGTGACAGGATCGCCCGAGGGCGCAGATCGCTGCCGGGCCCTGTTGGGCGACGACCGGGTGTTCGACAAGCCGTTCGATCCGGACGAGCTGATGGAGCGCGTGCGCGACGTGCTGCGGGCCCACGGAGCCAGGCAGGGGGGAGTCGCATGACCCGGCACTTTCTGAAGGTCGACGACCTGAGCCCGGCCGAACTCCGCGACGTCCTGGATGACGCAGCGGCGCTGAAGGTCCACCGCCAGGCAGCGCTGGCAACCGGTGAACCGGTGGTTCGTGACGACCTGGGAGGGCGCACCGTCGGCCTGGTGTTCGAAAAGCCCAGCCTGCGCACGCGCGTCTCGTTCGACGTCGGCGTGCACGAGTTGGGCGGCCACCCGCTCACGTTGCATGACTTCGAGATCGGCCTCGGCAAGCGCGAGACGGTGGCGGACACGGCCCGGGTCCTGTCGCGCTACGTGCAGTGCATCGTGCTGCGCACCTTCGGCCACGACAAGCTTGACGAGCTGGCAGCCCACGCGACGGTGCCGGTCGTGAACTCGCTCTCCGAGCTGGAGCACCCCTGCCAGGCCGTGGCCGACCTGCAGGCGATCGAGGAAGCGCATGGGCAACTCGACGACGTGACCCTCGCCTACGTGGGCGACGGCAACAACGTGGCGAACTCCCTGTTGCTGGCTGGGGCATTGACCGGCATGCACGTCAGGATCGTCCACCCGGCCGGTTACGCGCCGGACACGGCGACGTTCGCACGGGCGCAGGCCCACGCGGCGGCCTCCGGCGGCAGCGTGTCGTTGGTGACCGACCCCGTACTGGGTGTCAAGGGGGCCGACGTCATCTACACCGACGTATGGGCGTCGATGGGCCAGGAGGACGACGCGGCCCGGCGCGCGCGCGACTTCGCGGACTTCCAGGTCAGCGCGGACCTGATGGCCCACGCTGCCGAGGGTGCGATCTTCCTGCACTGCCTGCCGGCGCATCGCGACGAGGAGGTCGCGGCCGCCGTTGTGGACGGTCCGGCCGCGCGGATCTTCGACCAGGCCGAGAACCGCCTGCACGCCCAGAAGGCGCTGCTGCGGTTCCTGCTGGTCACGGGCGCCTGAGGTGACCGCGTGACGCCTGACGTGACACCATGAGGCCCGACAAGACGGCGCGCCACGACCTGCTGCGGCGCCTGCTGGCTGACCAGGAGTTGGGCTCGCACGCCGATGTCCTGCATGCGCTGGCCAACGACGGGGTGACCGTCAATCAGGGCACGGTCAGTCGTGACCTCGCCGAGCTCGGTGTCCTGCGGGCGCGTGGCGCCGATGGCCGGCCGGTGTATCGCCTACCAGACCACCCGCCGGCCCTGACCGCCCACGACCAGCTCGTCACGGTGCTGCGCCAGTTCGTGCTGGACATCGACGCCAGCGGAAACCTCGCAGTCCTGCGCACGCCACCGGCGTGTGCGCAACCGGTCGCCTCGGCCATCGATCTCGCCTCCCTCGAGGAAGCACTTGCGACCGTCGGTGGCGATGACACCGTGCTGGTCGTGGCGCGTGAGCCGGCCCGAGGCCGTGACCTTGCTGACCGCCTCGGCGAACTTCGCAGCAGCTGACCATCTCTCCAACGTGACCGACCAAGGACATCCCATGAGCAAGCGCGTCGTCCTGGCCTACTCCGGTGGGCTTGACACCTCCGTGGCCATCCCATGGCTGAAGGAGAACAAGGGCTACGAGGTCGTGGCCTGCGCCGTCGACGTCGGCCAGGGCATCGACGACCTCGACGAGGTACGCCAGCGCGCGCTGGACTGCGGTGCGGTCGAGGCCGTCGTCGTTGATGCTCGCGACGAGTTCGCCGAGGACTTCATCAGGCCCGCCCTGAAGGCCAACGCGCTCTACATGGGCAAGTACCCGTTGGTGTCGGCCCTGTCGCGCCCGCTGATCGTGAAGCACCTGGTCAAGACTGCCCGGGAGACAGGTGCGCATGCCGTCGCCCACGGTTGCACCGGCAAGGGCAACGACCAGGTCCGGTTCGAGGTCGGGACGATGTGCCTTGCGCCGGACCTGGCGACCGAGGCCCCGATCCGTGAGTGGGGCCTCACCCGCGATGCGTCGATCAAGTGGGCGCAGGAGCGTGGGATCCCGATCCCGATCAAGTCCTCCTCGTCGCCGTACTCGATCGACGAGAACGCCTGGGGGCGCACGGCGGAGTGCGGGATCCTCGAGGACCCGTGGGCGGCACCGCCCGAGGAGGTCTACGAGCGCACCGTGTCAGCCAAGGACGCCCCGGACGACCCGGAGGAGCTCATCATCCGGTTCGAGGCTGGCGTGCCGATCGCCATCGATGGCAAGGAGTTGCCGCTGGCCAAGCTGGTCGAGGAGGTTGACCGGCGAGCAGGCGCCCACGGCGTGGGCCGGATCGACATGCTCGAGGACCGCCTCGTCGGCATCAAGTCCCGCGAGATCTACGAGTGCCCCGGGGCCATCACGCTGATCACGGCCCACCGCGACCTCGAAGACCTGTGCCTGGAGCAGGAACTGGCGGAGCACAAGCGCAGCGAGGAGGGTCGCTTCGCCCAGCTCATCTACAACGGGCTGTGGTGGGGGCCGCTGAAGCGGGCGCTGGAGTCGTTCATGGACGAGGCGAACCGCTACGTCAACGGCGAGGTCCGCGTGGAGCTCTACAAGGGGTCGGCGACCGTCGTCGGGCGCCGCTCGGAGAACTCCGGCCTGTACAACTTCGACCTGGCGACCTACGACACCGGCGACCTGTTCGACCAGACGCTTGCCGAGGGATTCGTCAAGCTCTGGGGGCTGCCGCTGAAGACCTGGGCCGAGCGCGCCCGCGCCCTCGGCGACGACGTGTGACACCGTTCAATGAACCGCTGGGACCGTCCGGCGGCCGTCGTCGTTCATTGAACCGGGAGGGGAGGGTGTGCAGCGTGGGTGGTGACGCGGTTGATCCGGGCAGGCTGTGGGGGGCGCGCATCGCGGCGCCGCCGGCGCAAGCGGCATGGGCGCTGGGGGTGTCGACCCACTTCGACACCGCCCTGTGGCGTCAGGACCTTGCTGGCTCCGTCGCGCACGCCCACGAACTTGCCCGCATCGGCATCCTCGCCGATGCAGAGCTCACATCGCTGCTGGGTGCGCTGGATCGTTGCGCGGCCTTGTTCGACGCCGGGGCGTTTCCGTTGCTCCCGACCGACGAGGATGTCCATGGGGCGGTCGAGCGCTGGCTGGTCGAGGAGTTGGGACCGGTCGGCGGCAAGTTGCGCGCCGGTCGGTCGCGCAACGACCAGATCGCCAACGACCTGCGCCTGTACCTGCGCGACGCCATTGACGAGTTGATCGGCCTGATCGGCGGACTGCAGGTCGCGCTCTGTGACCAGGCCGAGGCGCACCTGGACTGGCTGGCGCCGGGGTTCACCCACGTTCAGCGTGGCCAGCCCGTCGTGCTTGGCCACCACCTGTTGGCGTGGGTGTGGGCGCTGGATCGCGACGCCGGCCGCCTGCGCGACTGCCGCAGGCGCGTCAACGTGTCGGTGCTGGGCTCCGGCGCGCTGGCTGGGACGACGCTGGGCCAGGATCCGGCCGCCTACGCGGCACAGTTGGGGTTTGACGGCGTCGCCCAGAACTCGATGGACGCCGTGGGTTCGCGCGATGTCGCCGCGGAGTTCCTGGCAGCCTGCGCCATCCTGGCCGTGACGCTGTCGCGGATGGGGGAGGAGCAGGTCCTGTGGGCCACGGCCGAGTTCGGCTTCGGCAGGCCGGGCGAAGCCTTCACGACCGGGTCGTCGATCATGCCGCAGAAGCGCAACCCCGACGTGGCCGAGTTGGTGCGCGGCAAGTCGGGCAGGATCATCGGTGACCTGGTGGCGCTGTTGACCGTCTGCAAGGGCCTGCCGCTCACGTACAACCGTGACCTTCAGGAGGACAAGGAACCGATCTTCGACGCGGTCGACACCCTGCGGCTGACGCTGCCGGCCCTGACCGGCGCCGTCGCCACGACAACCTTCGATCGCGACCGCCTGCGCGCTGCAGCAGTGGGTGGCTTCTCCCTCGCCACCGACCTGGCCGAGGAGTTGGCTCGCCGGGGTGTCCCCTTCCGGGAGGCTCACGAACTGGTCGGCGGCCTGGTCCGAGTGGCGGAGTCGCGTGGCGGGGACCTTGACACCCTGACCGCCGACGACCTGACGGCTGCTCACCCCGCCCTGGACGCCGGCGTGGTCGACCTGCTCGACGTCGAGGCGTCCGTGGCGCGCCGCTCGTCGTCGCTGGGCACGGCCCCCGACGCCGTCCGCGCTCAACTCAAGCGTGCCCGCGCCGCCGCGACCGACAACCTCGGCACCTGACCCCCCGCTGCCAGGGGCGCGCGAGGTGGACGTCAACCTCACGGCGGTGTCATCGTGACTCGATGGCCAGGGCCATCTCCGCAAGCTCGGCGTCGCGGAACGACGCGACCAGGCGTCCGTCCGGGAGGATTCCGACCGACGGGAAGTCCAGTCGGGTTCCGCCTGAGGCGTTGGTGCCGAACGCGCCGTCGCCGCGTCCCAGCTCAACGATCCGCGTGACGTCGTAGGACGCGCCGACCCGTCGCAGGTCCCAGACCAACACGTGGCTGTTGCCGTCCGGGTCCTGCGCGTGGCCCGCGATCACCACCCGATCGCCGTCGGCCGTCGTCTTGATGTCGAGGTCGCCGTCACCGCGGACCTCCATCCCAAGCATGGGCAACGCCAGCAACGTCGAGGTCGTGCCTTGCGTCGTGCTGTGCCGCAGCGAGATCTGCCCGCTCGGTTCGAATTCCGCCGCGTACAGCGTCCCCCGATCGTCCATCACGTGCCACCCGGCCAGCGGCCCGGCCTGTTCGCCAAGGCACGAGAAGGCACCGTCGACTTCGAGGACGTGCAACCTGGAACTGCAGGCCAATGCCAGGTCAGCGGCCAGCAGCAGTCGCCCATCGCCAAGCGGAATCATGCCGGCACTGCGGTGCGCCTGCGCCTGCGCGGACCCGACCCACCCGGACGAAGCCAGTGGCCCCAGGGGGTCCCGCGACGCCAGCAGGCGCAGTGCAGCGGTGTAGGCCAGGCCGTCATCGGAGACCAGATAGCCGGGATTCAGCGCGTAGCCGGACCGCACCACCACGCGGTAGCCCGTCGCCGTGTCGGCGCCCGGTACGACTGCCAACCAAGGGCGGTCGTAGAACGGCGTGTTCAGCAGGATCTCCTGCTGTCTCCAGACCCGGTCGGCCGCGGTCCAGCGCACCGCGACAATGCGGTCGCCCGTGTACGGGTCCCACGTCAGAGCGACCACATCGCCGTTGGGCGCGATGCCGAGGTCGCCCTCCGCGCCCAGGACGAGCGTCGTGTCGATTCGCGACCAGCTCGCCCCGCTGTCGCGCGACAGGTGCAACTCGTTGCCGCCGAAGTCATAGATCGTGCCGTCGGCGGCAACCCGGACCAGTGACTCACAGCAGTTGCCGGTCCCCAGGACCACGTTCCAGTCGACGGCGCGTGCGGCCCGGCCCTCGCCGTCCCAGGCCCGGTAGCTCAGTTCTCCCAGGAGTTCGACGTCGGCAGGTATCTCCTCGGCGCCCAGGGGGACGGGGCGGGCCGCGGTGGCCACCAGCGCCGACAGGGCAATGAGACCGACCAGGACGGCCACCGACAGCCGTCGTTGCAACGTGATCAAGGGATCTCCGGATGGGGCCACGGGCGCCGGCGGCTCAGCCGCTGCCATTACTGTTCGGCGCATGCTGTCCGTGTCCCTTCCCAAGCCTGCAGATGCGAGCCGGGCTCGCCTCGGGGTGCTCCTCGTCGCCCATGGATCGCGTCATCCAGGCGTCAGCGCGGCCCTCGAAGAACAGCGTCGGCTGTTGGCCGTCGAACTTGCCGAGCGCGACATCGCGGCAGAGACGTCGGCGGGCTTCCTCGACCACCAACGGCCGAGGGCAGCAGAGGCAGGCGCGCGGCTGTTGGAGGGCGGCTGCGACGATGTCGTGGTGGTCCCACTGCTGCTGGCTGAGGCGTTCCACGCACGGACCGACCTTCCAACCGTGGCCGACGAGTTGCGCCACCGGGCCGTCCAGGACGCCCGGTCCGTCTTGGTCGAGGTTGCCGGGACGATCGGCGACCACCCGGCGCTGCTTGCCCACGGGCACCAATTGCTCGGCGCCGCCCTTGCCGCAGGTTGCGACGGCGCGGTCGTCGCGGTGACGGGGACGCGCGATCCGCTGGTCAACGCTGCACAGCTCAAGCTGATCCGAAGGGCGGCGGGTGCCACCTTGCCAGCCCATCGTGTAGAGGTGGCTGCCCTGACCGGTGACCGCGACGGGCCCGCCGAGGCCTTGGAACGGCTGGTCGCCGCCGGCGTGCGTGCCCCCGCGTGGCTGTCCTGGTCGTTGCTTCCCGGCACGCTCTCCGACGTGGGACTCGTGGTGTTGCGCGCCGCGTGCCTGCGACTGGCGACGCACGACGTCCTCGATCTCGGGCGCCTGGGACCATCGGAGCCGGTGGCCCGGGCCTTGGCTGATCGGCTGGTCGGCCACCACGGGGTTGGCACAGGACGGGGCCGTCATGACCGGGCGTGATCCGCTGGACCCGGCCGAAGTCATGATGGCCAACGACCTGGCGTCGGCGGCGCTGGGGATGGAGGTCATCGAGCTCAGTGCCGGCCATGCCGTCGTCCGCATGGCGATCACTGCGGCCATGGTCAACGGCCACGACATCGCCCACGGCGGCTACCTGTTCCTGCTGGCCGACACCGCGTTTGCCTGCGCGTGCAACAGCGGTCGCAGCACGACCGTGGCGGCCGGGGCCGACATCGACTTCCTGGCCCCAGCTCGGCTGGGCGACGTCCTGGAAGCCACCGCGGACGAGCGCGTCGCGTTCGGACGCAGCGGCATCACGGACGTCACGGTGCGCAGGCTCGAGGATGGCGTCGTGATGGCGGAGTTCCGCGGGCGCTCGCGCCAGTTGCGGGCCCCGTCGGCCTGACGGGTCAATGCGCCCGCGCGACGACTTCCGCACCGGGCGGCACCCGCGCCACGACGACGCCCTGGGCGGCACATGGGCTCCTGTCCTGACTGGTTCTCTGGCGTTGCCGGACGTGGGCGTGCGGTGGTCGGCCACTGCGTGCACAAGCCGCCACATCCCGGGCCTGCGCAGGGGGTGATGCGGCGTTGTCGATGGCGAGTGGCAGGCTACGACCTGTGGCCATGCCGGCGTGAGCCGACTGCCGGGCAACCCCGCCCGCCAGCTTGGGTCGGCAGTGACGAGAGCGACGCAATGACACCGACCACCGAGGCCGCCCATGAGATCGTCTCCAGCGCGGTAGTGCGCTTCGCCGGTGACTCCGGCGACGGGATGCAGCTGACGGGTGACCGCTTCACGTCGTCGGCGGCGTTTGCCGGCAACGACCTGGCGACGCTGCCGGACTTCCCGGCCGAGATCCGCGCCCCCGCCGGCACGCTGGCCGGCGTGTCCTCATTCCAGCTGCACTTCGGCGGATCCGAGGTCTACACGCCCGGCGATCAGCCCGACGTGTTGGTGGCGATGAACCCCGCTGCCCTCGCCGTGCACCTGCAGGACCTGCGCCGCGAGGGAACGCTGGTCGTCAACGAGGACGCGTTCACGGCCCGCAACGTGGGCAAGGCCGGATACGACCACAACCCCCTCGAGGACGGCACGCTCGACGACCTGCACGTGGTGTCGATCCGCGTGACCGATCTCACCATGCGCGCCGTCGCCGCGCAGCTCGATGCGGGTGAGATCAACAAGAAGGAAGCCGAGCGCTGCAAGAACATGTTCGCCCTGGGCGTGGTGCTGTGGATGTACTCGCGCACCACGGCGGCGAGCGAGGAGTGGCTCGACGCGAAGTTCTCCGCCCAGCCGGCCATTGCCGAGGCGAACAAGCGCACGCTGCGCGCGGGCCATGCCTACGCCGAAACGATCGAGTTGCTGGCCAAGCCCATCGAGGTGCCGTCCGCCAACCTGGCTCCGGGGACGTACCGCAACATCAACGGCAACACGGCCATTGCGATCGGGTTGGTCGCGGCGGCGGAGCTGTCCGGCCTGCCCCTGTTCTACGGCTCGTACCCGATCACTCCGGCGTCGGACATCCTCCACGAGCTGTCCAAGCACAAGAACTTCGGCGTGCGAACCTTCCAGGCGGAAGACGAGATTGCTGCCATTGGCGCGTCGATCGGGGCGGCCTTCGGCGGGGCGTTGGCGGCCACCGCATCCAGCGGCCCCGGCATCGCCCTGAAGATGGAATCCATCGGGCTGGCCCTCATGACCGAGTTGCCACTGGTGATCATCGACGTCCAGCGCGGCGGCCCATCCACCGGGCTGCCGACCAAGGCCGAACAGTCAGACCTCTTCCAGGTGCTGTACGGCCGCAACGGCGAGGCGCCCATCCCCGTCATCGCGCCGCAGTCACCGTCGGACTGCTTCTACGCCACGATCGAGGCGGTGCGCATCGCTGTCACCCACCGCATGCCGGTCGTGCTGTTGACGGATGGCTACCTCGCCAACTCCTCCGAGCCGTGGCTGCTGCCTGAGGTGGCCGACCTGCCGCGCATCGATGTGGTCCACGCCACGGAGCCGAACACGCCAGAGGGCTTCCTGCCGTACCTGCACGATCCGGAGACCCTGGCACGTCCTTGGGCACTGCCGGGCACCCCCGGGCTGGAGCACCGCATCGGTGGCCTGGAGAAGTCCGACGGATCGGGGCACATCTCCTATGACCCGGCCAACCACCACCACATGACCCAACTCCGCCACGACAAGGTCAACATCATCGCCAAGTCGTTCGCGCCGTTGGAGGTCGATGACCCCGACGGTGACGGCGACGTCCTGGTCATCGGGTGGGGTTCGACGTACGGCTCGATCCGGGCCGCGGTGAACCGCCTGCGTCGTGAGCAGCATCGCAAGGTCGCCCGGTTGCATCTGCGCCACCTCAACCCCCTGCCCGACGACCTCGGCGAGGTCCTGAGCCGCTACGAGCGGATCGTCATCCCCGAGAACAACATGGGCCAACTCGCCATGATCCTGCGTGCGCGCTACCTCGTCGATGCCAAGCCGTTCAACCGGGTGACTGGCCTGCCCTTCCGTTCCGACGAGTTGATGGAGGCCGTCAACCGTGTCCTCGAGGGCGGCGACGCGAACGTGAAGGAGGTCCGCCTGTGACCGAGCTGCCGACCCTGACCAAGAAGGACTTCACCTCCGACCAGGAGGTTCGGTGGTGCCCGGGGTGTGGGGACTACGCGATCCTCGCCACGATGCAGGGGCTGTTGCCCAAGCTTGGCATCGCGCCGGAGAACACCGTGTTCGTGTCCGGAATCGGGTGTTCCAGTCGTTTCCCGTACTACATGAACACGTACGGCTTCCACACCATCCATGGCCGGGCGCCGGCGATCGCGAGTGGGTTGGCCGCGGCACGGCCCGATCTCAACGTGTTCGTCGTGACCGGCGACGGTGACGCGCTGTCGATCGGTGGCAATCACCTGATTCACGCCCTGCGGCGCAACATCAACCTCACCATCCTGCTGTTCAACAACGAGATCTACGGGCTCACCAAGGGCCAGTACTCGCCGACGTCGCCGGTCGGCACGCACACGAAGTCCACGCCCATGGGGTCGATCGACTGGCCGCTCAATCCGATCTCGTTGGGGCTGGGTGCCGAGGCATCATTCGTCGCCCGCACGATCGACACCGATCGCAAGCACCTGCAGGAGGTCATCATCAGGGCGTTCGAACATCGCGGCTCGTCACTTGTGGAGATCCTGCAGAACTGCGTCGTCTTCAACGATGACGCGTTCCTGCCACTGACTGACCCGACGACCAGGGCGATCAACCAGATCCGACTTGTCGAGGGAAAGCCGATCGTGTTCGGCCCCGATGGGGAGAACTCGGTCTGCCAACGTCCTGACGGAGGCATCGAGATCGTGCCGACGGCGGCGGCGGGGGACCGCGTCCTGGTGCACTCCCCGCGGCGCGGGGATCCGTCGCTTGCCTTCTCGTTGTCGCGACTCATCCCCAACGGTTCCGGCAAGGGGCCCACACCCATCGGCGTGTTCCGCGAGGTGGACCGGCCCGTCTACGAAGACCTCATGAGCATCCAGCTCGACCAGGCAGTTGCCACCAAGGGTCGCGGTGACCTGTCGGTGCTGCTGGGCAGTGGCGCCACCTGGGATGTCGACTGACCCCGCCGGTTGCCGGACTCACTGGCTCTGCGGTGGGTTGGTGGGTTGGGCGGTGCGGGGGAGCAGGAGTTGCGCGACGTAGGTCACCTGGCCGCCCAGGGCGACCAGGCCGACGATGACCAGGCCGACTCGCACGGGGATCGTGAGCCCCGTGGGGATGACGGCACCCAGCACCCACGCCAGCGCGAACGTGGTTTCCGAGCGCGTGAAGGCGTTGCCGCGATCGGCCGCCGGCAGGGCGCCCTGCAGCAACCCGTCGAACGCCAGCTTGGCCGTTCCCCAGGCGAAGCCGGCTGCAGCGGCCAGCGCCATGGCGGCCGCAAGGCCGAACCACTGGCCAGCGATGAAGGCGGCGGCCGCCTCCATGGCCAGGGCGGCCACGACCATCGGTTCCTCCCGGAGGCGGCGCTCGAGCGCGGGAGAGACGATCGAGGCAAGGGTGTACCCAAGGCCCGCCGCCCCGAGCACGGCGCCGAAATCGAAGGCGCGGGCGTCGGCGTCCTTGAACGCGAAAGCCAGCAGCAGGACGAGGAACCCGTTGAGGAACCGGACCGCAGCGGTGGCGAGCTGGGCCAGTCGCAACGTCGGGGGCAGCGCTACCCGCTGGCGTCGCTGTCCACCTGCTGCCGGTGTTGCGTCGGGGGACGGCACGCGCAGGCCGGTCAGGGTCGACAACGTGAACATGATTGCCGCCAGTACGAGGCCACCCCGCGGACCACCGACCTTGGTGAACAGCAGGCCGATCGGCGCCACGAGCGTGCCACCCAGGACGCCGATCTGGGCCAACTTCGCATTGGCCGTCACCAGCGTGAGTGGGCGGTCCAGCGCTGCGGGCAGGAGCGAGTTCCGTGCGATCCCATGGACGCGGGAGAGCACCAGCAGGCCGAACGCGGCGGGGAACAGCCAGAAGGACTTGAGGCTGGCCATCATGGCGATCGTCAGGCCCACGCGGCCGCCGGCACTGGCGATCAGGACCAGGCGCGATGTCCCGGCCCCGCGGTCAAGCAGTCGGCCCAGCAGCGGACCGATCAGGGCGAAGGGCGCCACGGTCAACAGCAGGTACCCGAAGACGTTGCTGCGCGCCTCACTGGACGGCACCGAGAAGAACAGGGTGCCGGCCAGCGCAATCGTCACCAGGGTGTCGCCGCCCGTGGAGAACGCATGGGAGAAGGCGACCCGTCGGAACCCGATCCCGCCCGCCGTGAACAGGTCGTCGAGGCGGCGGGCCATGGCCTCTGCCGCGCGCTGTGGTGCGGTCGACGGTGGCGTGACCCGCATGCTGGCGCGCCACGCCTGTCCGCTCACAGGAGGAGGGAGTGCAACGTGACGGAACTGGCCCCGCCTGCGACGTCGTGCCATTGCGGCACCGTAGGTTGCCGGTCCGCAGCCGGTCGATGGGTGATCAGGCGCGGGTTCGCATCGGGATCTGGCGGTGGCCGGCAAGGTCCTGGAGTGCGGTGACAACGGTCGGGTCGAACAGCGTGCCAGCTCCGTCACGGATGACCGCGAGCCCGCTTTCCAGGCCACCGTCGGTGTCCCGAGTCACGGCGCGGTCGAACGCGCTCGCAACCGCGATGACTCGCGCGTGGACCGGGATGGTCTCGCCCTCGAGTTGCTGCGGGAACCCGGTGCCGTCCCAGCGTTCGTGGTGGTGTCGGACGGAGGTGGCAATCAGCGTGCCGGCACCTGGCGTCAGCAGTTTCGCACCGTGTTCGACGTGGCTGCGGTAGGCGTCCAGCGCCGCGCCCTCGAGGCCTTCGGGTCCGATCAGAACCGCGTCCGGCAGGGAGATCTTGCCGACGTCGTGGAACCGCGCAGCCACCTCGAGCCGGTCGAGTTCGGTTCCCTCGATGCCGATCTGCCGGCCCAGGGCCACGCAGAGGTCGGTGACGCGGGCCGAGTGGCCGGCGAGGAGTTCGTGGCGGCGTTCGACCATGGACACGGCCAGCAGCAGGGTCTGCAGGTCCGTGCGATCGGCCACGGCATCGACCAGTTCGGACGCCGAGATCACGCGTCGACCCGTCTCCATCGCCACGTCGCACGCGCGCTCGGCCAGGTCGCGCAGCGTCTGGGGATCGGGGCTGTCCTCGATGCCAGCATGGCCGACACCCAGTCGCAGATGGCGACCATGCACGGGGGCGTAGGACTCGACGGCCCCGCGCAGCCCGGCGACCATGGCAGCGACCGCATCCTCGTCGCCTCGGAACAGGGCGGCGAAGCGGTGCTGGTCCAGGGAGAAGACCTGGGCGTCCCACGGGCGTAGCGCATTGGTGATGTGCTGGGCCAGGCGACGGCGCAGGATCTGGGCCACGCCCAGGGCGAGGTTGCGCAGCGCGGTGTCGAAGTGGCGCGCGCCGATCACCAGCACCCGCGGCGTCTCACCCTGGGACTGGGCCAGGTCGCTCAGGGCGTCGTCGAAGGCAAGAGGTCCGGGGATCCCCGCGTGTTGGTCGAGCTCCTGGCCTGGCCCTTCGCCGCCGGACGTACCGGACCAGGTTCGGTAGGTCTCGACGAACGCTGCGCCCAGGGTTGCGTCGGCGTGGAGTGCCGCGACCTGGCCTTCACGCCCTTCGGGCACCGCGATCGTCGCGCCCCGAGCCACGAGGTCGACCGACGCGTTCTCTCCACCCGGGTGGGTGAGGGCGACAACGGGGCAGTTGTTGTCGTCCTGGATGGCGGCGAGGGTGGCGCGTGCCTGTGGCGCCTCCACTCGTGACGACAACACCGCCAGCCCGAACGGACCGGCAGCAGGATCGTCTACGAATTCCCAGCCGTCCAGTACCGCGGCCAGCCGCTGGACGGCGCGCGCCGGGACACCCAGAACGAGTGCCTTCTTGGGCAACTCCACCGACGCTGGCGTCGCAGTGGCCGCCTCACCGCCGGGCGCGGGCGCCTCTTCCTCGTTGGATGCCGTCGCCGGATCATCCGCCATCGCGCCCTCCTTGGCCTCGCTAGCAGACACCCCTGCTGTCGGCCCGCGGGGACCCACCTTGAGGGTCAGGTGGGTGTCTGGTCACCTCGCGCGGCAAGCGCTCGGGTCAGGGCGGAAATCGCCCGCCAGAGCGTCGGTCGCCCGGCCACGCTGAACTCACGCCGCGGTCAGCCGACCGCCACCCTGCCGTCAACGAGTCGGTCAGGCGACGACCAGGACCTGGCGGTCAGCCGCGGCCAGGCGCGACCGCCAGTCGGTGTCCTCGGTCACCTTGTGCAGGAAGGCGGCGCGAGCGCGGCGTCCCGGGGCGCGCTCGTCCACCTCGGGTACTCCGTCGAAGGAGGAGCTGAAGTACGCGCGGATCGCGTTGAGTGCCTCGCTGCGGATCTGGGACACCCGAGCTTCGGTCACGCCCATCGAGACGGCGATGTCGCGCAGGAACTCGCCGTCGAAGTAGTAACGCTGAACGACTTCGCGCTGCACCGTCGGGAGGTGCTGGACCGCGATGCGTAGCGTTCCGGTCAACTCACGCTGCTCCAGGCAGGCCTGGGGAAGTTGGTCGGACTGCTCCTCCTCGATCAGATCACCCAGGGTGGTGTCCTCTGAGTCAGGGCCGCCCACGCGCTGGTCGAGGTGGAGCAGGCTCGAGGTGACCGCAGCCGTCTGGTAGTGCTTGAGCTGGTCGGACGTCATGTCCAACGAATCCGCGAGCTCCTGGCTGGTCGGTTCGCGGCCGTGTTCCTGCTCGAACCGTTCGGTCGCCGTTCGCACGTCGCGCATCCCGCGACGTGTCGCCCGCGTCGCCCAGTCGCGTGAACGGGTCGAGTCGATGATCGCCCCGCGGATCCTGATCAGCGCATACCGGGCGAATGGAATGCCCATGGTGTGGTCGTAGCGCCGCGATGCATCCACCAGGCCGTAGGCGCCGGCGTTCCACAACTCTTCGCGGTCGACGTGACGCGGATAGCGCACGGCCACTTGGTTGACGACGTGTTGAACGAGGTGCATGTGATCGACCACGAGGGCATTGCCCTTGTCAACCTCGTCGCTGGTCATGTCTTGGCGTTGCGCATGCGTGGTGCCGCTCACGGTCCGCTCCTGGTGCCTGCTCGGGGGGTGGGGTGCGTCGAAACCGTGCCACGGCTGAAGCCCAAGCGGAAGAGGGTTGACAACGAATGGTTGGAAAACCGTCATGATTGCCCAGCCCAGCCGGACTAGCCCGAATCACGGGCGCCGCGGCTGGCGGCGCGGAGTTGCGCGCGGGGGCGTGTGCTCCGCGCTCGTCGTGGTGGCCTCTACGCTGGGCAGGTCTGGCGGAGGTGATGTGGCAGACCCTGCGCCGAGCCCGCTCGGCGAGCTGATCAGCGTGCTTGTGCGACAGGCGCGCCTGCTCGAGGACGTCGATCATCGCGTCGTGGCGGTGTCGGTCCTGGTCGATGCCCACGAGGGCCGCTTTCTCAGCCAGGCCGCCGACGATCTGGAGATCGCCGCCGGCGCCCTTGCGGAGCTCGACACACAACGCGACGAGGTGGCGGTGCAGGCTGCCCACCAGCTCGGCGTTGCCACGACCGGTGGCGTGCGCCTGCGGGCCATTGCGGCTGCCGCCGCCGGTCCCGAGCGCGCTGCCCTTGACGCCTTGGGTGAGCGCCTGGAGGAGGCGACTGCCAGAATCGACGCGCGCATCGCGGCTGCGAGCCAGGCAGTCGCCCAAGGGCTGCGATCGATGCGCGACCTGCTGGAGAGCCGCGCGACCGGCAGCACGGGGACCCTGTACGGACGCGACGGCGCCGGCAACGTGGTCCCTCCGCCGTCGCGGTTCGACGAGCGCGCCTGAGCCACCCGAGCGCGGTGACTCAGGCCGGTGGGGCTCCGGGGTGGCGTCGTGGGGCAGCGTCGGGCGTCGGCGTCGGGCTGGTCCGGGGTATCGGCTGGGTCGGCATGCCGCCCTCGGGGATTCGCCGGCGCAACAGGTCGCGCTGCCGTGCGCCAAGCCGGGATGAGACGGCGGCCGCGTTCTCGGCGACCACCTGCTGGTAGACCTCCTCGCGGTGGACCGCGATCGCGCGCGGCGCGTCGATGCCCAGGCGCACCTGGTCGCCGCGAACCTCCAGCACGGTCACGACGATCTCATTGCCGATGACGATCGACTCGCTGGTCTTGCGGGTCAGCACCAGCATCTACAGGCCACTCAGGTCGACGGGCGCGCGGACGGGGTAGTCGCTCTCGGTCAGCACGAGTTGGCGTCCGATGCGCCGTTCGACGTTGACGACGAACGGGCCGAGGAGGTTCACGTAGATCAGGTCGTGTTCCGCGTCCAGGGTGACGGGACAGAAGACCGCAGCGTCCTCCGGATTCTCCAGTTCCAGCAGGCTTGTTTCGAGTGCGCTGACAACCGGCGCATAGTCGGGGAAGAACAGCCACGGGACCGTGACGATGAGGCCGACGTTGGCGTCGTCGAGGCACTGCAAGAGGTGGAATGCAGCGTCCTCGACTTCGGTCAACAAGGCGAACCGCTTGGCGTCCGGAAAGCCCGGGATGCCCTCCGCGAACCGGATCGCCACCTTCTCCAGATCGAGCAGCACGTCGTCGACGGAGGTCGTGTCGTCTGCATCACCGACGGCGTCGTTGGACTGCTCAGCCACGCGTGGAGGGCTCCCGTTGAGCGGTTCCGGGCAGGTTAGCCCCGACCGGTGTTGCGGCCGTGCATCCAGATGCGCGGTGGGCCGCGGTCGGCATCACCGCAGGAAGGCAACCAGCGACTGCGGCAGTGAGCGACCCAGGGCAGACAATGTCGCCTCGTAGGACATCTCCTGCATCTGCAACTCCATGATCGCATCCGCCATGTCGGTGTCCTGGATCTGGGACAGCTCGCTTCGGATCGCGACCTGCGTGTCGATGTTGCGGCGCTGCGCCTGCTCGATCCGGTTGCCGGCCGTGCCCAGCTTGGCCTGCGCGGAGTAGATGGACTCCAGTGCGGCGTCGATGTCGCTCAGGTGGGCGCCGATGGCGGCGGGATCCTCGTTGTTCATGGCGGCCGCGATGTCATCGAGCAAGGTGAACAGGTCCGTTCCGTTGGCCGTGTTGTCCAGTCCGAACAGCTCGTTGGCCGTGACGTTGACGGTCACCACGTCGGAGGGACCGACCCGGCGCAGCTGGGCGCCACCGTCGCTGTCGGTCACCCAACCGATGGGGTTGGCGTCGGTGCCGTCGTTGTAGCGGACGGCCTCGCCCTCTGCAAAGCCCGTGAACAGCGTGCGACCGTCGTGGCTGGTGCCGGCAACGCTGATGACCTCGTCACGGATGCCCTGGATCTCCACGGCCATGCCCGGTCGCGTGCCCTGGTACTGGGCGCTGGCCCCGGCCACCATCAGGTCACGCGCCCGCTGCAGCCGGGCCACGACGGTCTGCAGTGCGGAGTCGGCTAGCTCGGTCAGCGCCTGACCGTCGTTGGCGTTGCGCACCTCCTGGTCGCGGGTGCGCAACTCGGTCTGCAGGGACAGGATGCGACTGGCGCTGGAAGGGTCGTCGGAAGGCCGGTTGACGTCGCGCCCCGACGAGATGCGGTCGCGCGCCTTGTCCACTCGGATCATGGAGGCGGTCGTGCGGTCCAGTGCCGACTGGACCATCACCCGGTTGCTGATGCGGACCATCGTTACTGCCTCCCGTCGTTCACCGGCCCACGATCCCGGTGCTGTGGATCAGGGTCGACAGGACCTCGTCCATGGTGGTGAGCACGCGCGACGACGCCTCAAGGGCGCGCTGGTGGGCGATCATCAACGTCAGTTCCTCGTTGAGGTCCACGCCATGCTGGTTCTCGCGGGCGCGGTTGGTCGCGGCGTGGAGCACGTCCTGGCCAACCGTCTGCTGGGCAGCCTGGCGCGTGAGGACACCATGGTTGGCGACGAGGTCGCGGAACTGCTCGTTGAGGGTGCGGCCGTCGAGCAGGACCTTGGTGCGCAGGTCCGCCAACGCCTGGACGTTGCGGCCGTCGAAGCTGGGGGGTGGATCGATCACGTCGCCGTCCACGAAGCCCGCCGGGGGCAGCGCAGCAGCGATCTCTCGGCCGGCGGTTGCCACGACGTTGAAGGCTGCGGCACCGCCGGAGGCATCGAACAGGTCACCGCCGGTCACGAATGCGTTCGGCGTCACGCCGTCCTGGACGATCCCCAGGGCGTTCTGGGCGTTGAACTCGGTGGCGATGTCGCTGGCCAGGGTGTCGAACCGTGCCAGCAGGGCCACCAGGTCCTGGTCGAGGAACTGCTTCAGGCCGCCGATCTCACCGCCGACCATGACCGGGTTCCCGCCCACGTCTGGGTGGGTGATGGCTCCGGTGATGGGGTCGTAGCCGAGCTGGACGTACTCCTTGCCATCGACCAGCGACAGGCCGTTGAGGCTGACGCGGACCATGCCGTTGTCCATGTCGACCGTGCGAACGCCCAGGCCTCGGGACAGCTGGTCGATCAGGATGTCGCGCTGGTCCTGCAGGTCGTTGGCCGCGCCGGCGCCGGACAGCCCGGCGATCTCACCGTTGAGGCGCGCGATCTCGGCGATGGTGTCGTTGAACTGGCGACCCTGGGCGTCGATGCGGATCAGCGTTTCGGTGCGCAGCTGGGTGATGCCCGACACGGTCTCGCGCATGCGTGTCGCCAGCGCCTCCATTGAGCCCAGCACGGCCGTGCGGATCGGGGCGCTGTCGGGCTGCATCGCGAGGTCCTCCAGCTGCGAGAACACCTCGGTCAGGGCCGAGTCGATGGCATTGTCGAGCTGGCCCAGCCGATCCTCGGCCAGCGACAACAACTCGAATCGGGACTCGAAGTACCCAAGGCGTCCAGACTCGGCGCGGGTGCGCTCGTCGAGCAGGCGCTCGCGGGTGCGGTGGATGTCCATGACGTCCACCCCCGTGCCGATGAGGCCGACAGGGGACTCGAACGGATAGACCGACCCGAGTTCGACACGCTGGCGCGTGTAGCCCTCGACGGACATGTTCGCGATGTTGTGGGAGATCGTCTCGATGGCAGCCTGCGCCGCCCGGATCCCCGTGTATGCCGTGTTCAGCCCTTGGATGGCCATCTACATCGCCTGGTCGATCGTGGTCGGTCGAACCGGACCCGACGCCGCGGCGCCCTGGGCCGTGTACGTGGACGGCTGAACACCGGTGAGGTTGCCCAATGAGGTCTGGATGGACGCAAGGGCGGTGTTGGCCAGGCGTCGGTTGTCAGCAGCGGTCTGCTCGATCTCGCTGGTCATTTCGGCGAACGCCTGGTGGTGGTCGGCGAACATCGACGACCACGGCTCCGGCGCTTCCTCGGCCAGATGGCCCAGCGTCAGTTCATCGGGCCGCACGCGCCACTCCGTGGCCACAGCACCCAGGGCGATGACGCGGCGGTCCTCGGCCGCCCACAGCTGGCCGACGATGTCCTCGACCTCCTCGAGCGCTTGAGGGACGTAGCGCCGCAGGTCGGCAGCAAGGATGAGCTTGGCCGTCACCAGCTTGTAGAGCAGGCGCTCGACCAACGTGCGTTCTGCCCACACCGTGTCGGCGAGGGCCGGCAGCTGTCGACATTCCTCGAGATTTCGCATGTCAGGACTGTCGGCCCTCCACGTGGCCCCTTTAGTCTGAGATGGTCCTCATGGGGCCACGTTGGAGTGGGCCGAAATGGCACGTGTGGGCCATCCGCGCGGGCCGGTGGGTGGTTCTATACTGCGAGACGGCTGCCGCCTTGCCCTGCGTGGGGGTGGCGGCACGGACGGTCGCCACGAAACCGTGGCGTTCATAGGATGAGACGAAGGCCCATGGCGCTCTCCGATCGTGAGCAGCGGATCCTCGACGAGCTTGAGCAGCAGCTTGCGCAGGACGATCCAAACCTGCACCGACGGCTCTCGCCGCCGACGCAGATCCGTGCCCGGCTGGTGCGTGCCTCGCTCGCGTTCGTGCTGGGGCTGGCGCTGCTGTTGACACTGTCCTTCGACGTGCGGTTCGGGGTGGCCGGCGCGGTGGTGATGTTGGGGGCACTTGTCGTGGGGGGCCGCGCGGTCGGCGATCTGCTGGAGCAGGCACGCACGCGTGACCAGAAGGACCCCGCCGACCACTGAGCTGAGGCGCTGCCCACCTCGGGACTCCTGCCACCGGGATGGCCAACCGGGAACGCGTCAGGTGGGTTCGTCTGACCGAGCGCCGATGACGGCGCGGACCGTGCGCCGCGCGACGGTGCCGGCGGTGCTGAGGGGGTCGCGCATCGGGGCCAGCGCGCGGTCACGGACACTCACCGACGCCGCGAGGTCGGCCAGCAGTTGCGTCGCGAGCGCCTCGGCGTGATCTGCATCGCGGGCCGTGACCGTCACGCCGAAGGCGGCCTGCTCCACCAGGAGCGCCCACGGCCCGACGACCTCGGCGTTCGCGCGGCCCTGCGCCGTCCAGCGGTCGCGCAACTCGCGCACCGTCTCCCAGCGGCTGCGTCCCACGCCCCACGCCCGGGCATGGTGGAGGACCTGGCGTTGACTTGCCAACACGCGCTCGCGCGGGTCGCTGGAACGCGGGGTTCCGACTCGTCGCCAGCGCGCCATCAGCAGGACGGCGACGGCAAGCCCCACCACCAGCACGAGCGCCAGCGCACCCGTCGGCGTACGGCTCGCACCACCCGGTCCCGCATCTGGGATCGTCTCGTCGTCCTGCAAGGTCCGCGGCAGTTCGGAGTCGGTCGGGTTGGGGGTGGGCTCGTCGGAGCTGGCCGCCTCCTCGGCGGCTGCGGCTTGGGCATCGGCGATGGCCACCTCGCGCTCGGTGGACAGCGGGTCGAGATCCTCGGGCCGTGGCTGCATCGTGGCGCCGTCGGAGCGTGGCGTCGGTTCGAACCGAACCCAACCGTGGCCGGGGAACAGGACCTCCACCCAGGCGTGTGCGTCCGTGGTGGACACGGTGTAGGTGGTGCGGTCGCGCCCGACGGATGGGTCCGCGGGCAGCGTGATCCGCCCGCCGAGGAAGCCAACGGACACCCTGGCCGGCACGCCCGTCGCTCGCAGCATCACGGCCATGGCCGTTGCGAAGTACTCGCAGTAGCCAACCTTGGTTTCCAGGACGAAGTCGGTGAGCGCCGCGTCACCGCGCAGGGCATCGACATCGAGGGAGTACGAGAACTCGGAGTCGGGTCCCGTGAACCAGTCCTGCAGCGCGAACGCGGCCTCGACGGGCGTGGTCGCCCCCGCGCGCTCGTAGACGTCCAACGCCACCTGGCGCAGGTCCTGGTACTGGCGCGGGAGTTGGAGGTAGCGGGCTACCTCGGCGGGCGAGTAGGTCACCTGCTGCAGGTCCTCGTAGCTGGGTGTTGGGAGATTGGAGGTCACCTGGTACTCGAGTCCCGGGCGGACGCCCGTGACCAGTCGACCGCGGATCTCGTTGTCGGACAGCGCGGCGGTCGCGACGAATCCTCCCTCGACGGAATACACCATGTCGTCGATGTCGCCGGACAGACGCGCCGGTTGGTAGGGGACAGGGACGTAGATGTTCTCCAGGTCCAGCACCTCGACATCGATGTCGAGGATCGCCCGCTCACCGATCGGGACCTCGGGTGGCAGCTCCTGGGACACGTCGTACAGCGCCGACGGGGAGGGCGTGAAGGTCGGGGAGTCGGCCGGTCCCAGTCGCCAGGTCGTGCCGTCGAACGTGTCCAACGCTGCCAGGCGCAGGTAGACCCGGCGGTCGGATTGCACCCGCAACACGTCGCGGGGCTCTGGCAACTGCAGGCGGTCGCCGACGTCGACGATCGGTTGATAGCCCCGTGGGTCGTTGCCCTGGTCGAGGTCCAGCCACGGGGCGGCCTGGTAACCCGGCAGGCTGGCCGGCACGGCCGCCGCGGCCGCAACGCTCAGCGCTGCCAGGGCTGCCCCCAACGCCACGGCGGAACGCTGGCGTCCAGCCGAGGTGAACCCCTTCGAGGGAGCCCCGTCGCCGCCGCTGAGGCTGGCGTCGGCCAGCAGCAGCGCGGCCGCCCCGAGCGCGAACGGCACGACCTGCGGCCAGGTCCTGCCCGCAGGCATCGGGACGGCCAACGGCACCGTCCACAGCACGGCACTGGGTGCAAGTCCGACCGCGGCCATTCGCCATCGGACCACGAGTTCGTGGGTCACGTGGGCCACGAACCAGACCCCGGTCGTCACGATGAGGGACAGCCCGCCGAGGGTGGCCACGGGTGCCGGCTCCTCGACGAACTGTCGCAGGCCCAGGTCGAGGAGGTCGCGGGCCTGGCCGAGCTGCTCGGACCCGGGGATCAGCGGCCCGGGAGGCAGGTGCACGACGTAGGTGAACACGGTCAGGCCGACCAGGCTGGCCAGGGCCGCGCCTGTCCTGCCCAGCCCCAGCAGCCGGGCTCCCGCCGCGATCGCGGTGGCGAGCACGAGCGCGGCCAGCGACGGGGTCAGCCAGTCGAGGTCGGCGAACACGCGGACCAGAGAGGACAGTGCGGACATGACGACCACGGCCGCACTGATCGCCAGCCACAGGTCCCGGCGTCCCTCGGCGCTCATGTCACGCTCCCGTGCCGCGGTGGACGCGCTGGGCGAGCAGTTCGTGCCAGACCCCGTCGAGGGGTTCACCAGCTCGCTGCACCGCGACGCGCCACCCCGCCGTTCGCAACGCGGCGGCCGCGGCGGCAGGATCAGGAAGGCCATCCCGTCGACGGCGAAACGATCCGGCGTCGATCAGCAGCGCCGTCCGGGCGGGAAAACCCCGGCCAGCGCGCACCATCTGTCGCAGTTCGCTCGCGTTCGGGACGGTCGCCACGACCAGCAGGGTCCCGTGCCCGGCGGTGCCCGTGGCCAGCTGTTGCCACAGCGGAGCGAGTACCGCCTCGTCACGGATGGGTGCGGCGGCTGCAAGTTGTTCCAGGGCGAGCAGGCCGGTGATGGCACGCGGCGGTGCAGTCAGGGGGCCCGTCAGCAAGGTGATGGCGTAGGACCGTGCCGCAAGGTGCATCGCGATGGAGGCTGCTGCTGTGACGGCGTACTCCAGTGACGACGCTGGGCCGTGACCGAGGTGGCGAGCAGCACGCAGGTCGAGGACCAGGGATGCCTGCGGGTGCTGGGGCGCCTCGTCCTGGCGCACCATGAGCTTCCCGCGATGCGCAGTCGAGCGCCAGTGGACCTTGCGCAGGTCGTCGCCGCGGACGTACTCGCGCACGATGGAGAGGTCGTCGCCGCGGGCAAGGGGCCGCCGGCGTCCGCTCGCCCCCGTGCCCAGGTGGCCGGCCAGGGGCAGGCCCGGGGGCAGCGCGACGATGGGTGGGTAGACGACGACCTCGCCGACCGACGCCAGTCGCTGCGTGCGCACGGCCAGGCCGAAGGGGTCGCGCAGTGCGACGCGAACCGGTCCGACCTGCCAGCGACCGCGAAGGCGTCCGTGCAGCTGGTAGCGGAATCCGGCGGTGCCTCCGGCAGGCAGCGGTGGCAGGACGGCACGGGAGTGCTCGGCCAGGATGGGCGCGACCTCGTCGTACACGTCCAGGATGGCGGTGGGCAACCGGCCCACGTTGCGCAGGCGGATGCGCACGCTGCCCTGGTGGCCGTGGTGCAGCCGCGGTGCCTCGACAATCCGGTCGACGGCCAGGCGTGTCGAGGCGATCCGGGTCGCAGCAACGGCAAGCACCAGCAGCACGACGATGACCAGTGCGAGCATCGAGAGCTCACGCACGCCGAACGCCCGGCTGACCAACCACAGGCCCAGGGCCGCCCCGAGCAGGCCAGCCCCACGCCGGGTGAGCAGCTGCGGGTTGGCGCGCTCACGCTGACGCCCCTGCAGCTCGCGGATGCGGGCGCGCAGCGTGGTCATGATCACTCGGTCGGGGCGGGCACGCCGGCCAGGACGTCGGCGACGGCCTCCTCCGGCGTTCGCCCGGCGAGCTGGGCCTCTGGCCGCATGATCAGGCGGTGCGGGAGCAAGTGCGGCGCGATTGCCTTGATGTCGTCGGGGACCACGAAGTCGCGACCCTCGAGAACGGCGTTGGCTCGGGTTGCGCGCAACAGGCCCAGGGTCCCGCGCGGCGACGCACCCAGTTCCACCTCGCCATGCTCACGCGTCGCCCGGCAGACAGCGACGAGGTAGTGCTCGACGGCCTCGGACACGTGGGCATCGCGCACGGCGCGGATCATCTGGGAGACCTGGCTGGCGTCCGCGACGGGCCGCAGCTGGTCCAACGTCGAGCCTCGGCCGTGCGTGCGCAGGATGTCCAGCTCCGCATCGAGGTCGGGATAGCCCAGCGCCAGGCGCAACAGGAACCGGTCGCGCTGCGCCTCGGGCAGGGGATACGTGCCCTCGAGCTCGATCGGGTTCTGCGTGGCCATGACCAGGAAGGGCGAGCCGAGCTCGTGGGTGGTCCCATCGATCGTGACGGTCCGTTCCTCCATGGCTTCCAGCATGGCGGACTGGGTCTTGGGCCCGGCGCGGTTGATCTCGTCGCCGATGACGACGTTGGCGAAGATCGGTCCCGGCTTGAACTCGAACTCGCCGGTGTCGGGCGAGTAGACGGTCACGCCGGTCACGTCGCTGGGGAGCAGGTCGGGGGTGAACTGCACCCGCTGGACGGAGCAGTCGATCGAACGTGCGAGGGACTTGGCGAGCAGTGTCTTGCCGACGCCGGGCACATCCTCGATGAGCAGATGGCCCTCGGCGAGCAGGCCCACCATCGCCAACCTGACGGCATCGGGCTTCCCGCGGATGACCGTCGCGACGTTGTCCTCGATCGCGTGGGCGAGCTTGGCAACCTTGCCCAGTGTCGTAGCCGTTGTCATCCCCGCGCACACTCCCGAGCTGCCGCGCCCCAGCGTCATGGGCCGATTGACGGGCCCTAGGCGCGGGTGCGCTCACCGTCGCGGGACTGTAGCGAGGGCCTCGCGCACGCAGCCCGGGGTGATGGGTCAGCCCAGGTCCATGCCCGGGGGCAGGCCCCACGCGTGGCTGGCCACGTCCTCCTCCTCCGGCATGACGACCGTCTTGAAGTCCTCGTCCGACCAGGGCGAGGGCTCATCGATGCTGTCGAACACCGAGTCCGCGCAGGCGGGGCAGACGACCCAGTGCTTGGTGAGCACCACGTCGACCCCGGACTCGTCGGTGGCCTCGGTGGAGAAGTGGACGCGCCGGCCCGCGATTTCGGCGCCGCAGTTGTCGCACTCGGTGGTCATGGCCGCCTCCGGGGCTGGGCAGGCCACCGTAACGGCTGGGCGCGGCCGTGGCGGCGTCATCTGCCCCTCGGCCCCTCCACTTTGCTCCACCGAATCCTCCCAAGGGGATCTCAATGGGAGAATTGTCTGGTTATTGCCAGAGAGTGATCGATTGCCTCGGGCTGGGCGTGGCCAGAGCCTGGTTGCAAACTACAAGGATTTCGCCACCTCTTGCCAGTTTTTCCCCGAAAAGGGTTGAGTGTGGTGCATCGAGGTCGTATAGTGGGGCAAAGTGGAGGGAAGTGTCACTCCAGACGGCACGACCGATCGATGGTGATCGAACAGGGCGACCCAGGTGTTCCTCGGCGAGTACCAGCACACGCTGGACGTCAAGAACCGCGTGATCCTCCCCGCGCGGTTCCGGGAGCGCCTTGCCACTGGCGTCGTCCTCGCCCCAAGCCAGGACCGTGCGATCGACATCTTCCCGACCGCGACCTTCGAGAAGCGCGTCGAGGCCCTGCGTGAGGCCTCGCTGACAAGTCGGGCCGCCCGGTCGTACATGCGCGCCTTCCTGGCGGGGGCACACCCCGACACGCCGGACAGCCAGGGCCGGATCACGATCCCGGAACGCCTGCGGGGTTACGCCGGGCTCGAGCGCGACCTCGCCGTCACCGGTGCCGACCAGACCGTGCAGGTCTGGGACCGCACGCGCTGGGAGGACTACCTCCAGAACGCCGAGGCGGAGTTCGCCGACTTCGACGGGCCGCTGCCCGGGTTGGCGCCGTGATGGTCGCCGCGCCCCACACCCCGGTGTTCCTGGACCGGGTGCTGGAGCTGCTCGCCACGGCGCCGCAGGGCGCCATCCTTGACGGCACGCTCGGGGCGGCCGGCCATGCCAGCGCGATCGTCGCGGCGCGCGTCGCCGCCCATGGACGGGCCCACCTGGTCGGCATCGACCGTGACCCGACTGCCCACGTCCTTGCCCGAGCCGTGCTGGGGGAGCCGTCGGACAGCGTGCGCATCGACCTCGCGACGGTCAGGTTCGACGCCGCCCCACGCGTGCTGGACGAACTGGGCATCGAGCGCCTGGCCGGCTTCCTGCTGGACCTCGGGATCTCCTCGATGCACGTCGACCAGCCCGACCGGGGTTTCTCCTACCGCCACGAGGGCCCGTTGGACATGCGCATGGGCCCCGACGCCGATCGCACAGCTGCCGATGTCGTCAACGGTTACCCGCCGCAGGAGCTGACGCGCGTCCTGCGCAGCCTGGGCGAGGAGAAGCACGCGGCGCGGATCGTGCGCGCGATCGTCGCTGCCCGACCGATTGGTTCCACAACCCAGTTGGCGGACATCGTGCGCGACGCCGTCCCCGCGGCAGCGCGTCGAACGGGCGGCCACCCCGCCACCAAGACCTTCCAGGCGATCCGCATCGAGGTCAACGGCGAGCTCGTCGCACTCGAGCAGGTCCTGCCTGTGCTGATCCGACGACTGGCGCCCGACGGCGTGGGCATCGTCCTCAGCTACCACAGTCTGGAGGACCGCATTGTCAAGCGGGCCTTCGTCGACGCGGCCCGCGGGTGCATCTGCCCGCCGGACCTCCCGGTGTGCGCCTGCGACCGCGTCCCCCTCGTCCACCTCGTCACCAAGCGTCCTCAGCGTCCTGACGCCGACGAGGTGGCCCGCAATCCGCGCGCATCGGCAGGCCGACTGCGCGCTGTTGTCCGGCTCGCGGAGGACGCCCCATGAGGTCCAACCACGCCCTTCGCGCGCCAGCGGCTGCCGCCGATGGCCCCGACCTCGCCGTTGTCCGGGCCCCGCGCCCTCGCCACCGGTTGCGCTGGTTGCTGCTCACGGTTGGGCTGCTGGGCGTGTCGGTGTTCTCGGCCGTGTCGTTGAACGCGCTCGCGGCCCAGGGGGCGGTGCGTGCGCGCGCGCTCGAGGAACGGGTCGACATCGCGCAGCGTGAACACGCCCACCTGGTCGCCGTCGTTGCCGCGCTGGACACCCCGGGGCGCATCAAGCAGGTGGCCGAACAGCAGCTGGGCATGCTCCCCGGCGGGGCGCCGCGGTTGCTGGTGCTCGACCGGACGCTTCCGACCGACGAGACTGCCGACGCTGCGGCGACCGACGACCTGCTCAAGCCGGTGCTCGCCGCCGAGCGCTGATCCCGGAGGACGGGAACGGCAGTGGTTGACCGTCCGATGCCGAGCCAGACCGACCCGTGGGGGACAACGTGACGGGGATCCGCCATGACGGCAGGCATGGCGTCGAGTCGGCGCGCGTGCTGCGTCGCCCGCGCCCCGATTTCCGAGCTCGTCGTCGCATGGTCGCCACGCTGGTCGTGTACGCGATGGCGTTCGGATTGGTCGTGTGGCGGTTGGTGGACGTCCAGGTCATTCGCGCCGACGAGTACGCCAACCGTGGCGTCCAGCAGCGCGCGCGTGACGTCGTCCTGCCCGCGTCGCGAGGGCGCCTCTACGACCGCGACGGCAACGTGCTGGCAACTTCGGTGGACACCGCCACCATCTATGCCGATCCCTCGAAGTACCGCAGCAGCACGACGCCGACCGGGCTGCTGTTGCCGCCGGCCGCCGAGGCGGACCGGGTTGCGGCCGGCCTGGCCGAGGTGCTGGGCCTGGACGCCACCGAGTTGACCGAGGTGTTGCGCCGCGACACCCACTTCACCTGGGTGGCGCGCCAGGTCGACTGGGAGTTGGGCCAGCAGGTCCTGGCGTTGGGCATGCCGGGGATCGGCGTGCTGACAGAGCCGGCTCGCGTCTACCCGGCGGGATCCCTGGCTGCGCAGGTCATCGGATTCACGGGGATCGACGGCGCGGGTCTGCAGGGGCTGGAGCTGGCCCACCAGGACATCCTGGCGGGTCGTGCGGGCCAACTGGTGCTGGAGCGGGCGCCCGGTGGCCTGTCGATCGCTTCCGCTACGCGCGAGGTCGTGGCCCCCGTGCCCGGTACGGACCTTGTCCTGACGCTGGATCGTGACATCCAGCACGTCGCCGAGCAGGCGGCGCAGCAGGCGGTCGACGACACGGGCGCGGTGGGGGCCAGCGTGGTCGTCATCGAGGTGGGCAGCGGCGACATCCTCGCGATGGCCTCCGCGCCCGGGTTCGACGCCAATGACCTGCAGGCCGGTGGCGCCGAGCAGTGGCGCAACCGCGCGGTGACCGATGTGTTCGAGCCGGGCTCGGTGCAGAAGGCCGTCACCGCCGCCGCTGCGCTGGAGGCCGGCATCGTGGGTGCTGGGACGGTGTTCGAGGTGGCCGACAACATCCGGGTCGGCAACAAGACCTTCACGGACTCGCACCGCCACGCGACCCAGGAGCTGACCTTCCGCCAGATCATCGAGCGTTCCAGCAACGTCGGCACGATCCAGGTTGCCCAGCTGCTCGGCGATCGTCGGTTGGCTGCGGCGATCGACCGGTTCGGGTTCGGGCAGCGCACCGGGGCGGGGCTGCCCGGCGAGGTCACGGGGATCGTCCTGCCGGTCGACCAATGGTGGACGACCAGCCTGCCCACGATCGCCATCGGCCACGGCATCGCCATGACACTGCTGCAGGCGGCCAACTTCTACGCGACGATTGCCAATGACGGGATCCGGGTCACGCCGCGGGTGGTCCGTGGACAGGTTGGCGCCGATGGCCGCCTGGTACCTGCGGCAGCAGGAGCCCAGGACCGCTTGCTCACATCGACCACGGCGACGACGCTGCTGGACGTGTTGACCGGCGTTGTCGAGGGAGACGGCGGCACGGGAGCTCTCGCGGGGGTTGCGGGGTACGAGATGGCGGGCAAGACCGGAACCGCCCGCAAGCCGCGCGCCGACGGCGCCGGCTACTCCGACCAGTACATCGCGTCGTTTGTCGGCATCGCTCCGGCCACCAATCCACGGGTCGTGGTCGCGGTCATGGTCGATGAGCCGTATCCGATCTGGGGTGGCGTCGTGGCGGCACCGGTCTTCTCGGAGGTGGCAGGCTTCGCGCTGCGTCACCTCGGTGTCGCACCCACCATTCCCAATCCACCGCTGGGCCAGGCCCTGGACCAGGCGGTGGCGGCGGCGGAGGCGGCTGCACGGTTGGAGGGCCCCGCGACCAGTGCGGACGCCAATACATCGCCCGTGGCCGGGGCAGGTGCGCCGGGCGACAGGTGACGGTCGTTACGATCGATCGACCGCTGCCGGGGCGCTGTCCAGGCGCCCGCCACGAACCCTCCGGACCCGACGTGTCGATCACGCTCGCTGCCCTGGCGGGACGCCTGCCGGGCGCCCAGGTCCGGGGCGACGCGACACTGGTCGACGCCACCCACGACAGCCGCCACGCAGGTCCTGCGACCTTGTTCTGCGCGATCCGGGGCGCTCGGTCCGACGGCCACGATCATGCGGCAGCGGCGGTTGCGGCTGGGGCAGCGGCGTTGCTGGTCGAACGATTCCTCGACCTCGACGTGCCTCAGATCAGGGTGCCCGACAGCCGGGCCGCCACAGGGCCGGCGGCGGCCGTCATCCATGGGGACCCGTCCCAGTCCGTCGATGTGATCGGGGTCACCGGGACCAACGGCAAGACCACGACCTGCTACCTGATCGAAGCAGGAGTGGCGGCCGCTGGTCGCGGCGCCGGTGTGATCGGCACGATCGAAACCAGGCTCCACGGTCGAGCGGTCCCGGGTGTACGGACCACGCCCGAGGGCACCGATCTCCAGCGCCTCCTGCGCCACCTCGTCGACGGTGGCGTCGATGTCGCCGCGATGGAGGTCAGCTCGCATGGCCTGGTCCTGCAGCGTGTCGCCGGAACCCAGTTCGCAGCCGTCGTCTTCACCAACCTGTCGCAGGACCACCTCGACTTCCATGCCGACATGGACGATTACCACGCCGCCAAGGCCATGCTGTTCCGGCCCGAGTTCAGCGACCGCGGGATCGTGTGCATCGACGACCAGTGGGGTCGCCGGTTGGCAGCGGATGCGCCCATCCAGATCGTGACCTACGGCCAGGCTGATGATGCCGACTGGCAGGTCCTGGACATCGACGCCAGTCCGTTCGGCACCTCGTTCGTGCTGCGGGGACCGGGGGACATCGAGGTGTCCCTGGCGACGCGGCTGCCCGGTTGGGTGAACGCGATGAACGCATCGGCGGCGTGGCTGGCTTGCACGGCGGTCGGGATCGATGGCAACGATGCGGCCCGGGGGATCGCCGACTGCCCGGGTGTTCCCGGTCGCCTGGAGCGGGTGCACGACCCGCGCGGGGAACTGACGGTGCTGGTCGACTACGCCCACACGCCGGTGGCGGTGGAACGCGTCGTGGGCATCGCGGCGGAACTGACCAGTGGGCGCACGATTGTCGTCCTGGGGTGCGGTGGCGATCGTGATGTTGCCAAGCGCGGGCCCATGGGCGCCGCGGTGGCTGCTGCCGACGTCGCCGTGCTGACCAGCGACAACCCCCGCAGCGAGGACCCCGAGGCGATCCTGGACGCACTGGAGGCCGGAGCTCGGGCCGCGGTGGCACACGGCGCCCGCGCCGAGGTCATGCGTGAGGTCGATCGCACAGCCGCGATCACGCGAGCGATCGCCGTGGCGCTGCCCGGCGACGTCGTGGTCATCGCGGGGAAGGGCCATGAGACCGGCCAGACGACTGGCGACACGACGGTCGAGTTCGACGACCGAGTCGTGGCCGCAGCGGTCTTGGCCGCCCGGGCGGAGGTCGCCCAGTGATCGCGCTCACCCTTGCCGAGGTGGCCGCTGCGACCCACGGTCGCGTGGTCGGTGGCGCCAACGCCGGTGACCTGACGATCCATGACCTCACCGCAGACTCGAGATCCGTCCCGCACGGAGCCGCGTTCCTTGCCCTGCGCGGCGACGTGCACGACGGGCACGACCACGTGCGCGCGGCCGTCGCTGCCGGGGCTGTGGCCGCCATCGTCGAGCGCGAGGACTCCCTCGGTGAACTCCCCGGGGTCGTGGTCGCCGACGGCCAGGCGGCCCTGGCCGCCGTTGCGGGCGAGGTTCGTCGGCGCGTGGACGCCAAGGTCGTGGCGATCACCGGGTCGGTGGGCAAGACGACGACCAAGGACCTGGTGGCCGCCGCCGTGGGTTCCCAGCGTCGGGTGGTTGCCGCCCGTGCCTCGTTCAACAACGAGGTGGGCGTGCCACTCACGCTGCTGCGGTTGCGTCGCGACACCGAGGTGGCCGTTGTCGAGATCGGCGCCCGCGGACGCAGCCACATCGCGCGGATGATCCCCATCATCCGGCCGGACGTGGCCGTGGTCACAGCAGTCGCCGGGGCCCATCTCGAGCAGTTCGGCAACCTCGACGGCGTCGCCGAATCCAAGGCCGAACTGGTCGAGGGCCTGGGCGCGGGCGGCGTCGCCATCCTCAACGCGGATGACCCGCTGGTGGCGGCCATGGCGCGCCGCCACGCCGGTCGATCCGTGCTGGTGAGCGCCTGCGGCAATCCGGCCGCGGACCTTGTTGCTGAGCGCGTCACCGTCGACGAGTGCGCCCGGGCCAGCTTCGAAGTTGTCGGGGATGGCGGTTGGATCGCGGTCCGCCTGCCCATCGCCGGGGTGCACCATGTCGCCAACGCGCTGCTTGCCCTGGCGGCGGCCCAAGCGGTCGGGGTGGCACTGGATGCCGCAGCCGCCGCGCTGGCGGACGCGACCGTTTCCGCCTGGCGCAGCGAGGTGGTGGTCGCTGGCGGCGTCGTGGTCCTGAACGACGCCTACAACGCCAACGTGGCCTCGATGCTGGCAGCGCTGGACACTCTGGCGGCTCAGCAGGTGCCCGGGCGTCGGTGGGCGGTGCTGGGCGTCATGGCCGAGCTGGGGGAGCGCCACCACGAGGCCGCCCACCGCGAGGTCGGAGCCGCGTCGGTCGCAGCCGGTGTGGACCAGCTGGTGGTGGTCGGCGAAGGCGCGAGCGGGATCGCAGAGGGGGCTCGCGCAGCCGGCCACCGTGCCGTCCTGCAGGTCGGGACGGCGGACGACGCGGTCGCCGCGCTGGGCGCGGTGCGGCCGGGGGATGCGGTGCTCTGCAAGGCGTCACGCGTGGCTGGGCTCGAGCGTGTTGCACAGGCCCTGGTGTCGTTGCACGGCCAGGGGCTCGCGACGTGATCGCGATCCTGATTGCCGCCACGGTCGCCTTCATCGCCTCCATCGTCGGCACCCCCTTCGTCATCCGCTGGTTCCAGCGCCACGGTCTTGGCCAGACGATCCGCGGCGATGGGCCGGACTCCCACCAGGCCAAGGCCGGCACGCCGACCATGGGCGGAACGGCCATCGTGATTGCGGCCGTGGCGGGGTTCATCGCGGCCCGGTTCGCCGGTGCGCGGTTCACCCCGACGGGCCTGCTGGTCATGGGCACGTTCATCGGCATGGCCGGCGTCGGATTCCTCGACGACTACATCAAGCTGCGGATGCAGCGCAACCTCGGGCTGAACAAGACCGCGAAGTTCGTCGGGCAGGGACTGGTGGCTGTGCTGTTCGGCGTGCTCGGCCCCCAGCTGGCGGGCATCCCACGCGACATCTCGGTGGTGGGCGACATCACCCTGCCGCTGCCGGCGCTGGCCTTCCTGGTGTGGGTGTTTCTCATGCTGACCGGCGTCTCCAACGCCGTGAACCTGACCGACGGCCTCGACGGGCTGGCGGCCGGCTCGTCAACGATGGTGTTCGGTGCGTACGTCATCATCACGTTCTGGCAGTTCCGCCATCCGGAGTCCTACGACCTGGCCCCCGACGCGGCGCGCGACCTGGCGGTGATCTCGGCGGCCGTCATGACCGCGTCGGCTGGGTTCCTGTGGCACAACGCGCCACCGGCGTCGATCTTCATGGGTGACACGGGCTCGCTGGCACTGGGTGGGCTGCTGGCCGCGATGGGCATGGCGACCGGCACCCAGGTCCTGCTGGTGCTGCTCGGTGGACTGTTCGTGGCCGAGACGCTGTCCGTCATCGCGCAGGTGTTCGCGTTCCGCGTCTTCGGTCAACGGGTGCTGCGCATGGCGCCGTTGCACCACCACTTCGAGCTGCTGGGGTGGAAGGAGACGACGATCATCGTGCGCTTCTGGATCGTCGCCGGGTTCGGTGTGGCCCTGGGGCTGGGCGTCTTCTACGCGGAGTTCCTCGGACGGGTGGGCACCGGTGGCTGAGCTCACGGACATCCGCACGGCACTGGTCGTCGGCTTGGGAAGGTCTGGGCGGGCGGCTGCGGAGGCGCTCGCGGACGCGGGCGTGCGGGTGATCGTCGTGGACGATCGGGTCGACGCTGACGGGTCGGGTCTGCCGGACGGCGTGCAGGTCCAGCCGGGAGCGTCGGGAGAGGACCGACTTGCCGAGGTCGACCTCGTCGTGCCATCGCCCGGCGTGCCCGAGCACGCGCCGGTGGTGCAGTCCGCCTTGGCGCTCGGCCTGCCCGTCTGGTCCGAGCCCGAGCTGGCATGGCGGATTGCACCGCGACGCCTGGTTGCCATCACGGGCACCAACGGCAAGACCACCACGACCGAGTTGGTGACGGCGATGCTGCAGGCCAGCGGGATCGTCGCCGTGAGCTGCGGCAACATCGGCACGCCCCTGGTGACGGCCGCCACGCAGGCACCAGCGGACGCGCTGCTGGTGGTGGAGCTCTCCAGCTTCCAGCTGCGCTTCTGCGAGCGGCTCCGGCCGGACGTCGGAGTCCTGCTCAACGTTGCCGACGACCACCTCGACTGGCATGGCAGCGCAACCGAGTATGCGGCAGCCAAGGCACGGCTCTGGCAGGCCCAGGGTGACCGCGACTGGGCGGTGGCCAATGCCGACGACCCGGCAGCACTTGCCCTGCTGGCGACGGCCCCCGGTCGGGTGGCGACGTTCTCGGGCACGCGGCTTCCGGGGACCGGCGACAACGGTCCCAGCTGCGGGCTTGGTGTCGCCGTGGGAGCGCGCGACGGGCGGTTGGTCAGCACCATCCCCGGCGGCAAGGGGACCGTGCTGGACCTGGCCGGCCTGCTGCTGCAGGCGCCCCATCACCTCGCGAACATCGCCGCCGCAGCCGCGGTTGCGATCCTGGCGGGGGCGGACCACGCGGCCATCGCCGCAGCTGCGGCGGCCTACCGGCCCGGCCGCCACCGCCTCGAGGTCGTGGCCTCGGCCCATGCGATCACATGGGTGGACGACTCCAAGGCCACCAACCCGCATGCGGCAGCCGCCGCTCTGGACGGGACGAGGTCGACCGTCTGGATTGCGGGTGGCCTGGCCAAGGGCGTTGACCTGGACGTGCTGGCCGATCATCTCGAGCGTGTTCGGACGGCAGTGCTGATCGGCGAAGCAGCAGATGCGCTGGCGGTGCTCTGTGACCGCCACGGGGTGCCCGTGCATCGCAGCCCTTCGATCGAGGACGCCGTCGCGACCGCCGCGCGGCTTGCCCGCCCGGGCGACACGGTCCTGCTCAGCCCGGCGTGTGCCTCGTTTGACCAGTTCCGTGACTACGCCGAACGCGGTGATCGGTTCGCGGAGGCTGCGCGGGCCGTCGCTTCGACGGCTGGCGCGGACGGGTCGGCGGGGCCTGCCCGAGCGGCAGTTGATGGAGGGGCGCCATGACCACCAACGACCATGCCGGCAGCCTCCCTGCGAGCGGGCAAGTCCCGGGCGTGCTGACACGCTTGCGGCCAGACCGCATCGTCGCGCGGGTCGCGGGTCGCCTGCGGTCGGGGCCGTGGAGCGTGGACGCGCTGGCCCTGACCGCGATCGTCATGGCGCTCGTGGTGCTCGGCCTGGTCATGAGCTTCTCGGCCTCGATCGTGGATGCGGCCGAGGTCGGCGACCCGTTCATCGTCTTCAAGCGCCAGGCCAGCTGGGCGGCGATCGGCGTTCCCGCCTACCTGCTGGTCGCCGCAACCCACCATCGCGTGTGGCAACGCCTGTCGTGGGGGATCATCGCGGTTGCCCTGATCGGGTTGTTCCTGGTGCTGGTTCCGGGGATTGGCGTGACGCGCCAGGGCGCGACCCGCTGGATCGGCCTCGGGCCGGTGCTGTTCCAGCCGTCTGAGCTGGCAAAGCTCGGGTCCCTGCTGTGGCTGGCGGACGTGCTCCGGCGCAAACGACCGCGTGACGGCGAGCCTTTCGAGCTGCGGCACCTGCTCCTGCCGGCGATGCCGCTGCTGGCCGTGGAAGCACTGCTCGTCATGTTCGAGCCGGACCTGGGCACGACGGTGCTGCTGGCCATGATCGTCGGCCTGGTGCTGTTCGTGGAAGGCCTGCCCCTGCGCTGGTACGCGGCCGGCGTCGCCATGGTCGGGGCACTGGGGGCGCTCGCTGCCATCCAGGCTCCGTACCGGCTGGCCCGCTTGACCGGCTGGCTCGACCCGGAGGCCGACCCGCTCGGCTCGGGCTTCCAGTTGCTGCAGTCGTTGTACGCCCTGGGATCGGGTGGGGTGTTCGGACTGGGGCTGGGTGCAGGCCGAGGCAAGTGGAACTACGTACCCAACCCGGAGACCGACTTCGTGTTCGCCGTCATCGGTGAGGAACTGGGCCTGGTTGGTGCCGGCGTCGTGCTGTTGCTGTTCGGCGCGCTGCTGTGGGTCGGCATGCGGATCGCAAGGGGGGCACCGTCGCCGTACGCGCGTACGGTCGCGTGGGTCATCACCGCCTGGATCGTGGGGCAAGGACTGTTGAACATCGCAACGGTGACTGGGCTGCTGCCGATCACGGGCGTGACACTGCCCATGGTGTCCGTTGGCGGCTCGTCGCTGGTGAGCACCTTGGTCGGCCTTGGGATCCTGGCCGCGATCGCACGACCGACGGCGTCCGAGGTCGTGGCCCTTCCCGGCGTGGACGCCCGACCATGACGCGGACGGTCTTCCTCGCCGGTGGCGGCACTGCGGGCCACGTCTTCCCCGCGCTGGCCGTGGCGCGCGAGCTGCAGCGACGGGATCCCTCGATTCGCCCGGTCTTCGTTGGCACCGCGGAGCGACTGGAGGGACGGCTGGTGCCGGAGGCGGGCTACGAGTTGCACCACATCGACGTGTTGCCCGTACCCCGACGCCCGTCGCCCAAGCTCCTGCGCGTGCCATCGGCCCTGCGCGCCGCAGTGCGACGCTGCGTCACGCTCCTGGAGACCGAGAAGGCGCAGGCGGTGGTCACCTTCGGCGGCTACGTCAGCGTGCCGCTCGCCCTGGCCGCGCACCGCGTCGGACTGCCCCTGATCATTCACGAGCAGAACGCCGTGCCGGGCCTGGCCAACCGCTGGGTGGCGCGCCACGCTGACGCGATCGCGGTCACGTTCCCGGGTTCGGCGGATCGGTTTGGCCGACCCGAGCGAGCCGTCGTCACAGGCAACCCGGTGCGCCAGGAGATCCTCGAGGTCGATCCCGACGGCGACCGCGAGCGCGCGGCCCGGGCGTTCCGCCTGCGATGGGTGCCCCGAACGATCCTCGTCTTCGGTGGCAGCCAGGGGGCGCGGTCGCTCAACAAGGCGGTGGTGGAGACGTTCTCGCTGTGGAACCGGCCCAACGACGTGCAGCTGCTCCACGTCGCTGGCGCCAACCTCTACAAGGAGACGGCCGCCCTGTGGGAGGGCGCCCGCGCGGCTGGTGAAGGGCCACGGGTGCGCTGCGTGGACTTCATCGACGACATGGATGCTGCGTACACGATCGCCGACCTGGTCATCGCGCGCGCCGGCGCCACAACGATTGCAGAGCTGACGGCCCTGGGTATCCCGGCAGTGCTGGTGCCGTACCCGCACGCGACGGCGGACCACCAGATGGCCAACGCCCGTGCGTTGGAGCGCGCCGGCGCTGCCGTGGTCGTCCCCGACGACGAACTGTCCGGGCCACGGTTGGTCGAGGCGATCCGGCCTTGGCTGGAGGATGACCACCTCCGTGCCGAGGCAGCCATGGCCAGTCGCGCATTCGGTCGCCGCGACGCCGCCAGCAACCTCGCCCAGCTGGTCCTGGATCGCCTGCCCGCTGCGGGCGTGACGCCCAGGGCCGGCTGATGGCGACGTCCTTCGACCTGTCGACACCGCGCCGCGTCCACCTGGTGGGGATCGGTGGGGCGGGCATGTCCGGGATCGCGCGGATCCTGCTGACGCGCGGCCATCGCGTGTCGGGGAGCGACCTGTCCGACGGGCGTGCACTGGATGCCCTGCGGGCGCTGGGCGCGGTCGTGACCATCGGGCACACGGCCGACGCCATCGGCGACGCCGAGGTGGTCGTACGATCCACGGCCGTCCCGGCAGGCAACCCCGAGTTGCGCGCCGCAGCCGAGGCGGGGCTGCTGGTCCTGCCCCGCGCGGAGATGCTCGCGGCGTGCATGGCTGGGGAGCGTGCCGTGCTCGTCGCTGGCACGCACGGCAAGACCACGACTACATCCATGGTGGTCATCGGGCTGCAGGCCGCCGGCCTGGACCCGTCGTTCGCCATCGGCGGCGCCCTCAACGAGGTCGGCACGAATGCGCACGCGGGGGTCGACGCCCTGTTCGTGGCGGAGGCGGATGAGTCGGACCGGTCGTTGCTTGCCTACCAACCAGACCTTGCACTGGTCACCAACGTCGAGCTCGACCATCCGGATACCTACGACAGCCCCGACCAGGTCGCCGCGGTGTTCGATGAGTTCCTGCGGCGTCGGGCCGCGCGGGCGCCGGCGCTGGTCTGCCTTGATGATCCCGGATCGGCAGCGCTGGGCGAGCGGGCCCACGGGCCGGTCGTCACCTATGGCGCCACGGCAGGAGCCGACTGGCGGTTGGTGCTGGGGCGGGACGGCGCCACGCTGCGCCACGCTGGCTCGGACGTCGCCCCCTTGGCGCTTGCCGTGCCGGGACGGCACAACCTGGTCAACGCGGCGGGCGCGATCGCCGCCTGCGCCCTGATGGGCGGCGACCCGGAGGCGGCAGCCCGCGGGCTGGCCACCTTCACCGGTGCCCAGCGACGCTTCCAGCGGTTGGGGACGGCCGCGGGGGTGGCGGTCGTGGACGACTACGCCCATCATCCGACCGAACTTGCGGCCACGCTTGCGGCCGCGCGCACCGAGGGCCACGACCACATCGTGTTGGTCGTTCAGCCGCATCGGTACTCGCGAACCGCCGTGTTCGGTGACGCGCTTGGTGCAGCTGCGGCGGCCGCCGAGGTCATCATCGTCACCGAGGTCTACGGCGCGGGCGAGCAACCCATCCCAGGCGTCTCGGGCCGGACCGTTGCCGACGCGGCTGAACGCGCCGGCGCCGTGGTCGTGCATGCCCCCCACATCGAGGAGGCAGTGGACGCCGTCATGGACCACGCGCGTCCCGGGACGCTGGTGCTGGTGACGGGAGCCGGCGACGTGACGCGCGTCGGGCCGGCGGTGCTGGAACGCCTGCGTGCCGGGCCAGGCGGTCCCGGGGCCGGCCCGTGACCTCCGATGCGGATGCGCTCGTCGCCGAGTTGGGACCGGTGGCCGGCCTCGCCGCCGTCGACGCCGACCTCGCCGAGCTCACGACCCTGCGCGTCGGTGGTCGGGCACGACTGCTCGTCGAGGCAGAGACGGATGCCGATCTCGCTGCGGTCGGCCGGGTGTGTGGCCGGCGCCAGATGCCCTGGGCGGTTGTTGGACGCGGTTCGAACCTGCTGGTCAGCGACGCCGGCTGGCCGGGGGTCGTCGTTGTCCTGGGGCGGGCGTTTCGCGGGGTCGAGATCATCGGTCGACGCGTCGTCGCCGGTGGGGCGCAACCGCTGCCCGCCCTTGCGCGCACGGTCGCGGATGCGGGCCTGGTCGGCATTGCCTGGGCTGCAGGTGTCCCCGGCAGTGTGGGCGGCGGAGTGCGCATGAACGCGGGCGCCCACGGCCGGGAGTTCGCCGACGTCCTGGTCGAGGTGGACGTCGTGAGGCTGGCGTCCGGTGTGCGTGAGGTCTGGCCGGTTGCCCAACTCGGACTGCGCTACCGCCGCAGCGAACTCCCGGCGGATGCCGTGATCGTTGCGGCCACGCTCGAGCTGGAGCAGGGATCGCCGGACGAGGTCCGAGCCGAGGTCGAGCAGGTTCGGGCATGGCGGCGCGAGCACCAACCCATCAACCTGCCCAATTGTGGCAGCGTGTTCACCAACCCACCCGGTGACTCCGCCGGCCGGCTCATTGAGGCCAGCGGCGGCAAGGGCCTTTCGGTCGGTGGCGCGACGGTGTCTGACCTGCACGCCAACTTCATCGTGACCCGGCCGGGTGCGACGGCGGGAGACGTCCACGCGCTGGTGCGCCGGCTGCGACGTCTGGTAGCAGACGACCATGGCGTGGTCCTGCGCCCGGAGGTCGCGATGTTGGGACCGTTCCCTGACTGGGACGCGCCGTGACCACGGTTGACGAACGCATGGCTGCACGGCGCGCCGAGGTGCGCACGGACCGTCGCCAGCACCGGCTGCGCCGGACCCTGCTGGTCGTGTTCGTGCTGGTCGTCGCGGCCGTCGCCGCCACCGTTGAACGTTCATGGCTGGTCGCCCTGGCCGAGGTCCAGGTCGAGGGGACCCAACGGCTGGATCCGGCTGACGTCCTGCATGCAGCCGGCCTGGAGCTTGGAACCTCGACGTTGCGACTGCCGATGGGGGCGGCGGCCGACCGGGTGACCGCCCTGCCGTTGGTCGCCACGGCAACGATCAGGCGCATCAGTCCCGTGCGCGTACGGATTTCGGTCGTCGAGCGGGTACCGGTGCTGGTGGCGCGGACGGCCCGGGGTTCGGTGCTCCTGGATGCCGAGGGGATCATCGTCGCTGAGGGTTCAGAGCAGGGCCAACCGATCCTTGACGTGCTGGACGGCGTCGGGCTGCCCGCGCCGGGGGAACACACACGCGGCGCGCCCTCGCTGGACGCGGGCCACCGTGTGTTCATTGGCCTCAGCGGGCCCGTGCGCGCCGAGGTGGTGCGCCTCGAGGTCCGGGCGCCCCATGACGTCGACCTGATCCTGGCCGGCGGGATCAGGGTGCGGATGGGCCGGGCGGTCGAGATCGAGGCGAAGGTGCGCACCTTGGGTGCCCTGCTGCAGGAAGTTGCGGGGGAGGACGTTGCTGTCATCGACGTGCGCGTCCCGGGCAGTCCGATCGTCTCCAGCATCCCGCGGGACATCTGACCGATTCGTGGATGTCGGCGTGCGATCTGAACAGCGGCTGTGCGTCTTACGCTCGTGTAATTCCAAAATGTGTCCAGATGCTTGGGACCGCCCTCTGGACTTCGTAGGTTGCGCCACACGTCGAGGTTGACATAAGCCTATACCTCAACCTGAGGGTTAGGGTTCAGTCTCGTCGGGGTCCTGAGGAGGCCGACGTGCCAGCGAATCCACAGAATTACTTGGCCGTGATCAAGGTCGTCGGCGTCGGTGGCGGCGGCGTCAACGCGGTCAACCGAATGATCGACGCCGGCTTGCGAGGAGTCGAGTTCATTGCGGTGAACACCGACGCGCAGGCCCTGCTGATGTCCGACGCGGACGTCAAGCTCGACGTCGGACGCGACCTCACCCGCGGGTTGGGGGCCGGGGCCAACCCGGAGATCGGGCGCCAGGCCGCGATCGACCATCGCGACGAACTCGTCGAGGTGCTCAAGGGCGCGGACATGGTCTTCGTCACTGCCGGCGAGGGCGGTGGCACTGGCACCGGCGCGGCCCCAGTGATCGCCGAGGTCGCTCGCGAACTCGGCGCGCTGACCATCGGTGTGGTCACTCGGCCGTTCACGTTCGAGGGTCGTCGTCGCGCCCACCACGCCGAGGTCGGCATCGAGTCGCTGCGTGAAGACGTCGACACGCTCATCGTCATCCCCAATGATCGCCTGTTGCAGATCGCCGACGGCGAGACGTCGGTCGTCCAGGCGTTCAAGCTGGCCGACGAGGTCCTGCTCCAGGGTGTGCAGGGCATCACGGACCTGATAACGACCCCGGGCCTGATCAACCTCGACTTCGCCGATGTGCGCACCGTCATGAAGGACGCGGGCTCGGCGCTGATGGGCATCGGCACCGCGCGCGGCGACAATCGCGCGCTCGAGGCCGCGAAGATCGCGATCTCGTCGCCACTGCTGGAGGCGTCGATCGACGGGGCCAAGGGCGTCCTGCTGATGCTTGCCGGTGGCTCCGACCTTGGCCTGTTCGAGGTCAACGAGGCCGCGGACGTGATCACCAAGGCTGCCCACCCCGACGCCAACATCATCTTCGGAGCCGTGATCGACGACTCCCTCGGCGACGAGGTGAAGGTCACGGTCATCGCGGCAGGGTTTGACCGGTCCGACACCGTCGCGTACGACGTGCCGTTCCAGCAGGTGTCCCAGGAGCCAGCCCTCACCGTCATCCGCGGCGAGGCCGGCCAGCACGAAGGCGCGGCGACCCTTCCCGGGCGTCGGACCCTGGTGCTGGACAAGGGCCCGGTCGTCACCGACGAGGAGGTCCTCGACCTCCCGGCCTTCCTGCGCTGACAATGCTGGTCGACGTCGCTCCCGTCGCACTCGCCCGCGGCACCGGTGCCTGGTTCACCGGGCGGCCACGGGCGGGTGCTGGCGCGTCGTCGGCCAGAGGCGACGACACTGGGTTTGACGGCGCCGTGGTCGGCCTGCAGTCGGGCGACGGGCTCGGGGGCGCGGGCAACTTGGCACACACTCGCCCACATCGACCCGCGACCCTCGCCGCCACGCGTGCCGATGCCTGTCGGCAGATGTTGGTCGACGCGCAGCGGATCGTCCTGATGCGCCAGGTCCACGGCGGCGACGTGGCGATCGTGGACGACACGGTGCCCGAGGGTGCGCAGGTGCGCAGCGTGGACGGCCTGGTCACCGCGGCGACGGACCGGCCCTTGGTCGTCCAGGTTGCCGACTGCGTACCGATCCTGGCAGCCGTCGACCATGGTCCCGTTGCTGTCGCGCACGCCGGGCGGCGCGGTGTGCAGGCCGGGATTGTGGCGTCGCTGCTGCGTTCGTTGGCCCAGCTGGGCGCCGACCCCGTGGACCTGCACGTCGTGCTGGGACCAAGCATCGGCGGTTGCTGCTACGAGGTCCCAGAAGACCTCCAGGCGGACCTGGAGGCCCAGCATCCAGCCGCGCAGGCGACGACCACCTGGGGCACGCCCTCACTGGACCTTGGCGCTGCCATCCTGGCGGAGATGGCCGAGGCCGGTGTGGCGGATGTTCGACGCCTGCCGGGGTGCACGCATTGTGACCCCGACGGCCGCTGGTTCAGCCACCGCGCCGACCCGTCGGCCGGGCGCCAATGGGGAGTGGTCGTGCGCCGCGGGCTGGACGCCCCGATGCGCCATCTGGGGACGGCGGCATGACCGCCGAGGTTCCCGCCGACGTCGCCAGTCGACTGGCCGCCGTACGCGAGCGCGTGGCCGCGGCCTGCGCTGGCGTGGGGCGTGAGGTTGCCGGCGTCACGATCGTGGCGGTCACCAAGACGCACGGTCCGGACGCGGCGCAGGCCGCCGTCGACGCAGGTTGTGCTGACCTCGGTGAGAACCGCGTGCAGGAGTGGCGGGCCAAGGCCCCGCTGGTCCATGGCGCCCGTTGGCACCTCGTCGGGCCGCTGCAGGTCAACAAGGTGCGCCATGTTGTGGGTCATGGGGTGCTGTTGCACGCCATTGATCGGGCCGAGCAACTCGTGGCGATCGGAAGACGCGCGCAGAACCTCGACGCTGACCAGCAGGTCCTGCTCCAGGTCAACGTCGCCGACGACCCGGCCAAGCACGGCTGCACCGCGGACGACCTCGGGCCGCTGCTCGAACAGGCCCACCGCACGGCGGGCGTCGAGGTGATCGGGCTGATGACGGTCCCGCCGCTGCCCGACGCCAACGCCGACCCCAACGACGCCACACGGCCGCACTTCGCCCGACTCCGGGCGTTGCGGGACCGTCACGCGGCCGACCACCCCGGCCTGCGGCATCTCTCGATGGGGATGACGGCAGACCTCGAGGCGGCACTTGCCGAGGGCGCGACTCTCGTGCGCCTCGGCACCGCGATATTCGGCCCACGGCAGACCGGTCCGTGGCGTCCCGACGATGACAAGGAACTGCGATGAGCGGTGTCTTCTCCAAGGCCATGGTCTACCTCGGGCTGGTTGAGGAACCTGAGGACGTGCCGGGCGGGCTGCCGGCGCTGCACCAGCACGAATCGGGCGTGGGCCGGCGCTCGGCGCGCACGGCCACGCTCGAGCGTGGCGACATCGCCACGTGGAACGACGACGACCCGATTGCGGTGGCGTCGCCTTCTGGCGATGGCGAGGTCCGGGTCATCCCGCTTCGCGATCGCGATGCGCGCCCGCTGCCACCGGCGGACGCCCACGTTCGCGTCTCTGGCCACGGCGTCCGGGCCGCAGTCGCGCGTATCAGCGCGTTCGACGACGTCGAGACCGTGGTGCAGCGCCTACGTTCCGGTCAACCGGTGATGCTCGACCTGGGGGCTGTAGACGCCGTGACGGCGCGCCGCGTCCTGGACTTCACCAGCGGTGCGAACTTTGCCCTTGGCGGGCGGATGCAGCCCTTCGTCGGCAAAGCCTTCCTGGCCACGCCGAATGGCGGGGACGTGGCCAACGAAGAGCTCGAGCGGCTTGCGGCACTGGGCTACCAGCAGGCCGGTTCGTGACCCAACTGCTGTGTTGGGCGCTCCAGCTGTATTACGTGGTGCTGCTGGTCCATGTGATCTTCTCGTGGGTGCCGCGGCCACCAGAGCCGCTGCTCCCCGTGCGCAACGCCGTCCGGGCGATCGTGGAGCCCTTGGCCACGCCCTTGCGTCGGGTGATCCCCCCGATCCGCACCGGAGCCGTGGCCTTCGATCTGTCGATCATCGTGCTGTTCTTCGCCACCATCATCCTGCAGCGCGTCGTCTGCAGCATGGCGTGAAGCACGCTGGGTTGCTCGTGGTGACGTGTGGCACGATGGCGGCAGTGACCCGACCCGACCGCTCGGCGCAGACAACCGACACCGAGGACCGATCATGGGCTTGAACCCCGATGGAAGCGTGGACGCCGACACCGGTGCGAGCACCGACGGCGTCTCGACCAGCGGCGACCGCCCCCGCTCCGATGGCGGCCTGACGTCCGACGACGTCGTCAACTTCCCGCTCAAGCACGGGATGCGCGGCTACGTGATCTCGCAGGTCGACGAGTTGCTCGACAGCGTTGCTGACGAGCTCGACCGGTTGCACGCGCAGGTGGCCAACCTGCAGGCTGCGCTGGCAGAGGCGAGGTCGGAGGTCAATCGCCGTGCCGACGCCGAGGGAGAGTTGCGTCGCGTCCTGCTGCGCGCGGAAACCGCTGCTGAGGAGGCCATGGCACTCGCGCAGGAGGAGGCCGACGCGGTCGTCAAGGGCGCACGCCTGCAGGCCGAGCAGATCCTGGAGGCGGCTCGTGACCAGGCGCGCCGCGAGCGTGATGAGGTGCTCGCGGAACTCGACGCGCAGGAGGCCAGATTCCGCGTTCGCAAGCGCGAACTCATCACCACCGTCGAGGATCTCCAGGAGTTCGAGGCGGAGTCTCGTCGGCTGCTGCGCGGCCTGCTCGAGGACCAGCTGAGCCGACTTGACGGCCCGCAGCTCGTCGACGACATCGACGCAACGTTGCGACCCGCTCGACGCAGGCTCGCGGGGGAGGGCATGACGTCGGGGAGCGACGATCACGGTGACGCCGATGCGGGCCGCGCCGTGCCCGACGATGACGCCGTCCCGGATGGGGACGCGACGTTCGCGACCGCCGGCGAGAGCCACGGACCGGACGGCGCCAGCTCGGACGTGGCCGTTGCCGACGGAGCACCCGAGGACGACTCGACCAGCCACGCCGATGCGCACCTGCACGCAGACACCTCCGGTGAGGACCCGACCCCGGAAGTTCCTGAGGCGGCCCGCCGCGACGACCGGGAGGCAACGACCATCGTCGACAGCGTGGAGTGGCACACGGGCGACCTGGCAACAACGCCCGCGGGCCCGGACACCGTGAGCCAGGTTCCAACCCACGGTGCGGACGCCACGCATACATGGACGCCGACAGCGGAAGCAGCTTCCTCGCTGGACGTACTCGGTGCGTGGCTGATGGAGAACGAGGGGGTCGACGAGGCGACCCAGGCGTCGAGCCAGCCGGTTGGCTACGCGCGCACCCGGCGCGCGGCCACCGAGCGTGGTCCCCGGTTGGTGCTGGAGGATGACGACGACGTCGTGCTGCTGGGCGACGATCCTGCCAGTGCCGACGTTGGCGCCACGGAGGTGCACGACGACCACGCCTCGACACTGGATGCGACACCACCCGATGGCGTGGACGCGGCCGACGTTGCCACAGCGGACGGCGCGGAGGTCGCGCGCCGCCGGCGCCGCAGCGCAGGGTGATCGAGTGTGCTGACCCACGCCCGGCGAGCCGACGGGCGGTCGCCGGGGTGGGTTCGGGGTGCACAGTGGCTACCGGTCCGGTTCTGCGACCCGCTACCGTGGCGCCTCCACCGCAGGCGCACTGGCTCTGATGTCACGTCGCCTCGTTGACCACCACCAGCCAACACATCCGCGGTGTTGTCGCGCCCGTTCTGGCGTGCCGCCGCGCCGGACCAAGAGGGATACCGGTGATCGTCCTGAGCCTGATGTTCGTCATCGTCGCCGCGGTGACGCTGCTGGCGGGATTCTTCCAGAGTGACAGCCTCGGCTTGATCTGGGTCTCCATTGGTTCGTGCGTTGTCGCACTGGTGCTCCTGGGCGTTGGCGTCGCTCAGCGCAAGCGCCGTCGTCCCGCGCCTGCCCAGGCCGGGTACGCGGGCGCATCGGCGCCAGCATCTGGCCCCGCCGCCACCTCAAAGCCGGCTACCCCGTCGGCCGCGGCCCGCATTGCCGCCCCCGAGGATGAAGAGGCCGAGGCTGTTGTGGCCGTGGTCCGCAAGACCACCGTGGAAGATCAGGCTGCGCGCGCCGCGACGCGTCCGCCGGTCAAGCGGGCAGTGGCCAAGCGCGCCGTGGTCAAGAAGGCCACCAACGCGCCCGCCGCCAACGCCTCGGTTGCCGACGTGGTGACGGCGCCCGTCGAGGATCGTCTCGAGGACGCGATCGAGCCGGCGGCTGCGAGGCCCGTCGTGGCCTCGGGGGCCGCTTCGAGGGCCGCCAAGAAGTCGGTGGCGACGAAGGCCACCGTGAAGAGGGCGGCTGCCAGCAAGGCCACGCCGGCCAAGCAGGCCGCGGCCAAGAGGGTCACGGCTGCCGCGCCCACCAAGAAGGCGACGGTCAAGAAGTCTGCCGCGAAGAAGGCCACGGCCGTCGCACCCGCCAAGAAGGCGGCCGCGAAGAAGGCCACGGCCGTCGCACCCGCCAAGAAGGCGGCCGCGAAGAAGGCGGCCGCGAAGAAGGCGGCCGCGAAGAAGGCCACGGCCGTCGCACCCGCCAAGAAGGCGGCCGCGAAGAAGGCCACGGCTGCCGCACCCGCCAAGAAGGCAGCGGCGAAGAAGGCCACGACCGCCACAACGTCCTCCCCGGTCCTGGAGTCGGTCGCGGGGCTGGGCCCTGCCAAGATCAAGGTGCTCCGCGATCGGTTCGGTTCCGATGCCGGGGTCGCGGCCGCCAGCCTGGCCGACCTGACGGCAGTGACCGGCATTGGCCCGGCCGTCGCACGCAGGATCAAGGACGCCCTGTCCTGACGTCCAGAACCGCGCGAGTGGCGCCACGGGCGCCGCATTCCAGCGGATTGTCGCGGTAGCCATGACGGGCCAGCCACCAGGCGTAGGTTGGGATCAGCAGTGGTCCAAGTCGCTCGGCCTGTCGCACGTGCGCCAGTTCGTGGACGAGCAGCTTGGGTGACAATCGGTCGCGTCGACAGATGATGACGTGGCCGAGTGCGGTGGCGTCCACGCCCGACCGGGCCGCCAGGCCGCCCGCCCCCACGGCAACCAGCACGCCCGCGTCGGGTCGCCATCGCGGCCACACACCGCTGGCGGCCGCCACCAGGAGGCCGGCAAACGTGACCGGCGCTGCCCAGGTGGCGGCGACCACCTGCCCCGCGCGAGTGACGGGTCGTTGGGGGTGCCAGGCCGCCACGCGGGTGGCAATCGGACCGTGGCTTGATCCCGGGACCGCTGACGTGGCTGCCCAGATCGGAGCACGGCAGCCGCGTCGGATCTGGTCGAGTTCCCATCGTTGCCGACACGCCCCCACCACGCCGACCGCGGCGACAAGGGTCAGGGCGGCGCGGGCCGGGTTGGGAGACATCGTCACACCTTAGGTGCCGGGCCCATGCAGGCACCTACCATCGCGCCATGCCGTTGCTCGCACCCCTCCACGCCGATCCCCATGAACCCCTCCCGTGGGAACCGCGGCCCTTCCGACACGCCGAGCAGGTCGGCCTCGGACTCCTGCTCAGCGCCATTGCGATCCTGGTCGATCAGTCCAGCAAGCAGTTGGCCGCGGCTGGCCTGCAACCCCAGGGAAGCACGCGCAACATCCCCGGTCCGCTCACGCTCCAGCTCACCTTCAACGACGGCGGCGCCTATGGCTTCCCAGCTCCTTCGTGGATCTTCCTGGTCGTCACGGCGGTGGTGACGTTCCTGGTGGCGCGCAACCTGCCGCGGTCGCGCACGTTGCTGCAGACTGCGGCGCTTTCCCTGCTGCTGGCAGGTGCGTGGGGCAACGCACTGGATCGCATCCTGCGGGTCGGTGACCCGGGCGATCCGCGCTTCCTGAACGGCCACGTGGTGGACTTCTTCGCGTCATCGCGCTTGCCCACGTTCAACGTCGCCGACGTGTGGATCCTGCTGGGGTTCGGCCTGCTGGTGATCGCGATGTGGCGTGAGGAGGCCGCTGGCCACCCCTCTCGGAACGCTCCGTCGTCCCGACGCAGCGATCACGCACCGGCGGCCGGGGTTCGCGGGTGAGCGCGGTCGACAGGGGCGGCGATGTCGGTGTCGTGGTGCCGACCGAACTCGACGGCGAGCGACTTGACCGTGCGTTGGCCACGATGCTGGCATGGCCGCGAGGACGCGCCGGTGCACGTATCGATGCGGGCGACGTGACCCTTGACGGCGTGGCGGTGCGACGGTCGGCGAAGGTGACGGCGGGCTCGGTCGTCGTCGTGAGCACGGCTGCGGACGACGCAACGGAGCTGCCGCAGGCCCCAGGCCTGCCGCCAATCCGCTGGCAGGATGAGCACCTGCTGGTCGTGGCCAAGCCGGCTGGCATGGTCGTGCACGCGGGGATCGGCCACCGCGGGGACACGCTGGTCGACGCACTGCTCGCGGCGGGTGTGTCGCTCGCGGCGTCGCCGGACGATCCGGACCGTCCGGGGATCGTGCATCGGCTCGACCGCGACACCTCCGGACTGCTCGCGGTCGCCAAGACCGAAGCGGCCCGCGCTGGCCTCGCGGCGGCGCTCAAGCGCCGCGAGGTGTCGCGGCGCTACCTCGCGTTGGTCCAGTCCACGCTTCCATCCCTGCGTGGGCGCATCGACAGCCCGCTGGGCCGCCACCCCGAGGACCGCACGCGTTACGCGGTGGTGTCCAACGGCCGTCCCGCGGTGACACACTGGGAGGTCGCGGGCTCCGCACCCGTCGAGGGCCGCACGTTGTCGCTCGTCGGCTGTCGACTGGAGACCGGACGGACCCACCAGATCCGTGTTCATCTCTCCGGGGCGGGCTGCCCGGTCGTTGCTGATCAGACCTATGGTGCGTCCAGTCGCATCGCGCGCAGCGTCGGCCTGTCGCGGCTGTTCCTGCATGCGAGCCGACTGGGGTTCGACCACCCGGTCACCGGTGAGCACGTGACGGTCGTTGAACCACTCCCGCCGGACCTGATCAACGCCCTCGAGATCATCGGGCTGGTCGACGCGGTCCCTGCTTGGGCGCGGGAGCTCTGAGATGGGCGGACCACCTGCGCGGCCACACCTCCTGGCCCGGGCGGACGATGCCGTCGTGCCACGACTGCAGGCCCAGGCACGCGCAACCGCCGGCGGACTTGGCCTGCCGTTGCGCCTGCTCGAGCGGATCGACCACGGTGTGCTGCAGGGCCGGGCGGCGCGCTCGCTGTTCCGGCGACGCCGCCTGGTGACCCTGGTGACCGTGCTGCTCGGCGTCTCGGGAGCTGGCGTGCACTTCGACCGTTACCACGACCTGGAGCAGGCTGAGGCGGACGCACGCGTCGCGGCTGCTGCTCAGGCCGTTCGCATCCCCGGGGACCCCCTGGCCGGCTTCGACAGCGTGGGCGGCGCCGCCGCGCATGGACCGGGGCTCGGGTCGGATCCGCAGGACTGGATCGACCAGCGTCGCGGCGTACTGGCAGGACTCGGGCCCGGCACCCATTCGGCCGTGGTGTCCTTCGACGGTTTCCGCAGTGCTGACGTGGCAGCGGGGTTGCTGGTCGGCCTGACACCGTTGCGCGCCCAGTACCGCCTGCCGGACGTCGGTGCGCCGGCGCTGGAGACCGACGTGGCCGCCGGTGACCTCGAGGCATCCGTAGGTCGCATCGTCGCCGATGCCCTGGCAGCGATCGTCGAGGAACAAATGGCCCTGCAGGACCTGGTCGACTCGGGCACGGTCGAAGACCCTGCTTTCGAGGCGGACAACCGCAATCGGATCGAGGAGTTGCGCGCCGTGCGCAACGTCCTGGAACTGACCGGCGAGGTGGTGTTCGCCGTGGTCGTCGAGGGCGATCGCGACCTCCTGGTGGCACTGGGGGAGCGGATCGACGTCCGACTGGTGGACCCCTTGCCCGAAGGCGCGGATCCGCTCGTCGTCGCGGCCTTCGGTCTGCTGCCTGACGACCGCACCACGGTCACCTTCGGCCGAGCCAGCTGACGTCGGTGCTACGGTCCGGGCGCGTCGCTCGGAGCCCCGCTTCCCCGGCCCGACGGCGTTGGCGCCGCTGCAATCGGTGGGGCCCGGGTGGCGTCCGACCGTCCGATCTGCCATGCAAGGGGAGCCCCGTGGCCACGGAATCCTTCGTCCACCTGCACGTCCACACCGAGTACTCGATGTTGGACGGTGCCACGCGGATCGGCGACCTCGTCGCAGCTGCCGAGCGCGACGGCCAGCCTGGCGTCGCCGTCACCGACCATGGCGTCCTGTTCGGGCTGGTCGAGTTCTTCAACGCTGCCCGTGACACGCCGGTCAACCCGATCCTTGGGTCCGAGCTCTACCAGGCCAACGGGTCACGCTTCGACCGCCAGACCACTCCGACGTGGACGTCGCCCGACGGCAAGGCCGAGGGCGGCGGGCGCTACTACCACCTGACCGCGCTGGCGATGGACGACGTTGGCTATGCCAACCTGGTGAAGCTGTCGACCCAGAGCTACCTCGACGGGTACTGGTACAAGCCGCGCATCGACAAGGACCTGCTCAGCAGGTACCACGAGGGATTGGTCGTGCTGTCGGGCTGCCTCGGCGGCGAGGTCAACCAGCTGCTGGCCTCGCAGGGCGAGGATGCGGCGAAGGCGGCCATGGCCGAATTCCGCGACATCCTGGGGCCGGAGCGCTACTTCGTCGAGCTGATGGACCACGGCATCCCGCAGCAGGCCAAGGCGTGGCCCGAGCTGGAGCGGATGGCCAAGGACCTTGGCCTTCGGACCGTGATCACCAACGACAGCCACTACACGTCCAAGGAGGACGCGGAGGCCCACGATGCCCTGCTGTGCATCCAGACCCAGTCGCGCATCACCGACACCAACCGCTTCCGGTTCTCGGGTCCCGAGTACTACCTGCGTACGGCCGAGCAGATGTGGCAGCAGTTCGGCTCGATCGCCCCGGATGCCCTGCGCGCAACGCTGGACATCAACGAGATGGTCACGGCCCAGCTGGACTTCGGGCTGGACCTGCTGCCGGAGTTTCCCTGCCCTGATGGGTTGACCGAGGCGGCCTACCTGCGTCAACTGGTCATGCAGGGGGCCATCCGTCTTTACGGCTCGCCGATCCCGGCCTCGGTGTTGGAGCGGATCGACTACGAGCTGGGCGTCATCGAGCGCATGGGGTTCCCGGCCTATTTCCTGATCGTCGCCGACCTCTGCAGCTACGCGCGTTCGGTGGGGATCCGGGTGGGACCAGGTCGAGGGTCGGCCGGCGGCTCGGTCGTCGCCTACTGCACCGGCATCACCCAGATCGACCCGATCAAGCACGGCCTGATCTTCGAGCGGTTCCTGAACCCGGACCGCAACGAGATGCCCGACATCGACATGGACTTCGACGACCGCCGGCGCGGTGAGATGATCCAGTACTCCGCGCAGCGTTACGGCACGGAGCAGGTGGCCCAGGTCATCACCTTCGGCACGATCAAGGCCAAGTCGGCCATCCGTGACGCCGCTCGTGTGCTCGGCGAGGAGATCCTGGCGCGCAACCCGTTCACGGTCGGTGACGAGCTCTGCAAGATGATGCCGCCGGCCGTGCAGGGCAAGGAATGGCCACTGACGGCTCCTGCTGGCAAGCAGACCGCCTACGACCTGTCAGCCGAGTTGCGTGACGCGAAGGTGGATCCGGCCTACCGCCGCGTCCTGGAGACCGCGGAGACCCTCGAAGGGCTCAAGCGTCAGCACGGCATCCATGCGGCAGCCGTCATCATCGGCGCCAAGCCCCTGAACGAGACCGTGCCGCTGCTGCGCACCGAGGACGGCTTGGTCGTCACCCAGTACGAGATGAAGGCGTGCGAGTCAATTGGCCTGCTGAAGATGGACTTCCTGGGACTGCGCAACCTGACCATCGTCGCCGACGCCGAGCGCCACGTCCTGGCCAACCGTGGCGTCGAGGTGGCCCTCGACGATCCGACGTTCCTGGGCGAGATGGATGATGTGGCCGCCTACGAGATGCTGGCGACCGGGCACACCTTCGGCGTCTTCCAGCTGGACTCAGCGGGGATGCAGGCGTTGGTGCGCCGGCTGAAGCCGACCAGGTTCGAGGACATCTCGGCCCTGCTGGCCCTGTATCGGCCCGGGCCGCTGTCCATGGACATGCACCTGACCTACGCCGACCGCAAGAACGGGCTGGAGGACGTCGCGTTCGACCACGCCGACCTCGAACCGATCCTGGCAGAGACCTACGGCGTGATCGTCTACCAGGAACAGGTCATGAAGGTGGCCACCGACCTGTGTGGTTTCACGATGAGCGAGGCCGACCAGCTGCGCAAGGCGATGGGCAAGAAGAAGGCCGACGTCATGGCGGCCATGAAGGCCCAGTTCGTCGATGGTGGCGTGGCCAACGGCTACGAGCGCGGCTTCATCGTCAACCTGTGGGACCTGATCGAGAAGTTCGCCGCGTACGGCTTCAACAAGGCCCACACGGTCGCCTACGGGGTCGTCAGTTACCAGACGGCGTGGCTGAAGGCGCACTACCCGGTCGAGTACATGGCGGCGTTGCTGACCAGTGTGAAGAACAACAAGGACACCAAGCCGATCTACCTCGCCGAGTGCCGGCGGATGGGCATTGCCGTCCTGCCGCCTGACGTCAACGAGTCCGATCGCGACTTCACCCCGGTTGGCGACGACATCCGATTCGGCCTGTCCGCCGTGCGCGGTGTCGGCGAGGGAATCGTCGACGAGATCGTGCGCGCCCGGACTGAGCAGGGGCGGTTCACCGATTTCCGCGACTTCTGCGCCAAGGCCGACGTGGGCGTGCTCAACAAGAAGACGTTGGAGAACCTGATCAAGGCTGGGGCCTTCGCCTCGATGGGCCATACCCGACGCGGACTGTTCGAAGCGTTCCTGCCGATCGTCGACGCTGCCGTGGCCATCAAGCGCCAGGAGGCGGCCGGCCAGGATTCGCTGTTCGACCTGATGGGTTCCGACGACGGCGGCATCGTGCTCTCTGACGGAATCGAGATCGGCGCGGCCGAGTTCACCAAGCAGCAGCTGCTGGCCCTCGAGCGCGAGATGCTGGGCCTGTACGTGTCGGACCATCCACTGTTCGGCGCCGAGCGCCTGTTGGAAGAGCTGACCGACGCCACCGTCGCGGACCTGCGTGAGGCCGAGCACAACGCCAAGGTCAGCGTCGGGGGCGTGTTGAGCGGACTCCAGAAGAAGTTCACCAAGAAGGGTGACACCTACCTGGTCGCCACCCTGGAGGACCTGACCGGCTCCGTTGAGGTCGTCTTCTGGCCGTCGACGTATCGCGTCGCCCATGAGGCACTCGCAGAGGACGAGGTGCTGGTCGTCGAGGCTCGTGTCGAGTCGCGCGATGACAACATCAAGCTGACCGCCGACAAGGTGACCGTGCCGGACCTGTCCCAGGTCCGCGGTTCACCGGTTCTGATGCGCTTCGCCCCCGACCAGGCAACACCCGAGTCGCTGACCCGGCTGCGCCAGATCCTGGGGGCGCATCCCGGGCACGTCCCGGTCCACGTCGAGCTGGCGGATGGACCGCTCCTGCGCACGTTCGTCCTGCCCGACCACCTGCGCGTCAACCGCGACCACGGCCTGCTCGGCGAGGTGAAGGCGGCGTTTGGGCCCGACTCGATCAAGGACGGTCGTGGAGCGCGAACCTACGAATCCGAGCCCCGTGAACAGCGGTGGATTCGCAAGGAGTGACGCTCTCAACGCCGGCGGTCAGGTTGTCAACCCAATGGGCTGGTCCTTTGTGATGGTCGAGAAAGACCACCGGAACGAGCCATGGATATTCCATCGCTGAGTAGCCATGCTTTCACTCAGAGCGACAAGCCAACTTTCGCGATCTGAGGGGAATGCGGACATGGCGACCTTCACCACCGGTACCTGGAGCTGGGGCCCAAGGGCGCTGACGGCCGGCCTTGCCGCCGTCACGGCCCTCTCCGCGACCGCGCTGCCGGGCCTCATGGCCGACGAGCTGCGGGTCAGTGTTCCCAACCCAACGGCCCGGATCGCGCCCGTCGTGGCCGACGTGGCCAGCTCGGTCCGCCTGGCGGTGGCGGTCGGCTCGACCGACGTCATCGTTCGGACCACGGCAACTGCCGGACCGGCGGCCCGAGCGGCCGTCATCGGTGCCGGCGGCGTCGTCACGGCGGAGCTCGAGCTGGTGGGCGGCTTCGGCGCCACGATCGGGGCGTCCGCTCTCTCAGCGCTCGAGGCCGTTGACGGCCTCATCTCCGTCACGCTGGACGGCCAGGTCGAGTTCCTGGGCAAGCCGTCCCTTGGCGGCGGTGGCGGCGGCACCACGACGCCAAGCGTGGCGCCGTACGACCACTACTACCCCGAGACGATTGGCGCCGAGGCGCTCCAGGCCCTTGGGTTCGACGGGTCGGGCGTCGGCATCGCGATCATCGACACCGGCATCGCCGAGATCCCTGACTTCGCCGGCCGCATCGTTGCCCACCAGGACATGTCGTCCGAGGCCAACAATGTCGACGGCGTGGGCCACGGCACGTTCCTTGCGGGCCTTGCCGCCGGCGATGGTGCGATGTCGGCGACCGGGAGCAAGCGGGCCCTGACCTACCCGCACCGGGGCGTCGCTCCGGGCGCTCACCTGATCGACGTCAAGGTCGCCAGCGCCAACGGCGACACCAACCTGATCACGATCCTTGCGGCGCTGCAGTGGGTCCACCACAACCGCAACATCTACGACATCGACGTCGTGAACCTGTCCTTCGGCACGGTGTCGGAGCAGGCGACCAACATCGACCCGCTCAACTTTGCGGTCCAGCAGCTGTGGAGGGACGGCATCGTCGTGGTGACCGCCGCCGGCAACCTCGGTGAGCAGGGCAGCCGCACGATCACCAAGCCCGCCGACGACCCGTTCGTCATCACGGTCGGCGCGGCTGACTCGCGCGGCACGGTCCTCCCGGCGGACGACCAGGTCCCCGGCTTCTCATCACGCGGCCCCGCACTCGCCGACGGCAATGCCAAGCCCGATGTGATCGCCCCTGGCCGCTCCGTGGTCGGCCCCGTGGCCCCCGGATCGACCGTCTCGACGATTGCCCCAGCGATCGTGGACACCAACTACGTTCGAGGATCCGGGACGTCGTTCGCATCCGCCATCACCGCAGGTGCGGTCGCGCTGCTCCTGGACGCGCACCCGAACTGGACGCCCAACCAGGTCAAGGGTGCCCTCATGGCGACGGCGGCCCCCGTTGCCGAACTCAACGTCTACAAGGCCGGTCGCGGCATCGTGAACCTGGTGGCAGCGAACGCCCTCGTCGTCCCACCATCGGCCAACGGCGGTCTGCTCTACGGCAGCGCGGTCGGTGACCTCGCCTACACGCTCGGCGACGTGGCGAACTCCCTGCTGCAGACCGCGAACTGCACCATCCAGGGCCTGCTCGGCCTGCTGGGCCTCGGTGAGCCCTGCAGCATCTGGTTCAGCCTCAACCGCTTCGCGAATGACTTCAACGTCGCCACGTGGGAGGCGACCCAGTTCGCCGGCCACCAGTGGTACGACGCCGAGTGGTACGGCCACCAGTGGTACGGCCACCAGTGGTACGGCCACCAGTGGTACGGCCACCAGTGGTACGGCCACCAGTGGTACGGCCACCAGTGGTACAGCAACGACTGGAGCTGACCCCGCAGCAACAGCGACCCCGACCCCTCCGACCGTGCCCCGTCACTCGGCCAACGCCGAAACGGGGCACGGTGCTGTTCATTGGTTATCGTGGTCGCTGGCCGGTACGTCGGGCCGCGTGCGCTGGCTGATTGGGGTTGGGCCACGATGGATGACCGCTCGGTCGATGCGTGGATCCGCCTGGTCGCGATCGTCGGCGCGGCCGTCCTGGTCGTGGCTGGCCTGTTCGCTGCGGTGACGTCGGATCCGGCGCCAGGCCTGGAGGTCCCGGCCATCCTCGGTGCGGCGGTCGCCCTCTCCGTGGTCGTCCCGATCCGGTATCGCTACCGCGAGCAGACCCATGGGCTGACGCTGGACCAGGCCGTCGCCGTCGCACTCCTGCTGGCCGTGCCAGCCGCTTGGGTCCCGCTGACCCTGACCGCGGCAGCGACACTGGGCCACCTGGTCCGACGGACAGAGCCGCGGAAGTCGCTGTTCAACGCCGGCATCGTCGCCGTGTCCTCGGGAGCGGCTGCGGCCACGTTCACGGGGGTGACCGGTGCCGGCCAGGCTCCCGGCCTCACGGGCCGATCCATCCTCGCTTGCGTGCTGGCGCAGCTGGTCATGGAGGTCGTGGCGCAGGCGATCATGGGCGAGCTCTTCCGTCGGTTCGGCCGCGGACAGGCGCGTGATGTCGTGAAGGGCCTGTCCTCCGTGCAACGTTTCACGCTTCCGGGCGGTCTGGCCCTGGGCTTGATCCTGGGCTGGTTGGCAGCCGAGGGACCGGCAGGCGCCGTTGCCGGGGCGCTCATCATCGCGGTGCTGTTCCTGGCCTACCGCGCCATGGTCGGCGTGGAGCAGCAGCGGCGGCGCGTGCAGCATCTGCGCGAGGTCAGTTCCGCACTGGTGGAGGCCAGCAGGTCATTGGACGCATTCGACCAGGCCCTCGCCGCGACGGCGCGCCTGTTCAGTGCGCGCCAGGCCGAACTGCTGCTGTCGCGGCCGCCTATGCACCGCGTGGTGCTCGCTGACGGGACCTACGTCGTGGGAGCCGAGGTCTCGGCGGCGGCCGAAGCCGTCGCGGACGGGGTGCACAAGGTCGCCGGAGGGGTGTTGGTTGCGCGGTTGCGCCGGCGCGACCGCGACGTCGGCGTACTGGTCCTGCATGAACCTGAGGGTCTGGAGCCGTGGGACGACGCAGATGCCGACGTGTTGGCCGGCTTGGCCGACGAGGTCCTCGTGGCGCTGGAGAACGCCGAACTCGTGGAAGCACTGGCTGCCGAGCGTGCAGAGCTCGTGAGTCAGTCGGCACTTCTGAGCGGGATCCTTGACGGGGCGTCCGACGGGATCGCCCTGATCGGCGACGACGGTCGGGTCCTGTCCTGGAATCCGGCAATGGCCGCGATTGTCGGGGTCCCCGTCAGCGTGGCACGCGGCGAGGCGTTGGCGGACCTGATGCTCCTCGAGGACGAGGCGGGTGGCGCGCTGGCCATCGACCTGCCACCAGGTCACACGCTCACACCTGGCGTGCCGAGTGCGCGCACCTGGCGCGTCCGACGCCCGCACGGCGAGGTCCGGTACGTGCGGGCGTTGCTGACCCGGGCCCGCGCCGGGGGTGCGGACGGCATCGTCATCGTGGCCCGCGACATCACGGCGATCCGGCAGGTGGAGCGGCTCAAGGCGGACTTCGTGACGACCGTCTCGCACGAACTCCGCACGCCCCTGACACCGATCGGCGGCAACCTCGAGTTGCTGTTGCGACACGGCGATCAACTGCCCCCGGACCGGCGCGAAGCCATGCTGCAGTCGATGCAGCGCCAGGTGGGTCGGCTCTCGCAGTTGGTCGACGACCTGACCGCTGTGGCCGAGATCGACCGTGATCTGGGGGACCTCGATTCGGTCGACGTCGACCTCGATGCGGTCGCCAGCGAGGTTGTCGCCGACGCCCCGCCTGGCCGTGTCGAGCTCCACCTCGGTGGCGACGTCCACGCAAAGGGCGACCGCGACGCCATCGTGCGCGTTGCCCACGCACTGGTGGCCAACGCCCTGCAGCACACGACCGGACGCATCCGGGTCCGTACCTCCTGGACCCGGTCCCAGGCGATCCTGGCCGTCGAGGACGAGGGAGCGGGGATCGCCGACACGGACAAGGAATCGATCTTCGAGCAGTTCCACCGGCTGGGCTCGATCGACAACCACCAACGAGGTGCGGGTCTGGGCCTGCCGATCGCCCGAGCGCTGGCCAGGCGCCTGGGTGGCGATGTCCGGGTCGCATCGACCGTGGGCATTGGGTCGGTCTTCACGCTGCTCCTGCCGACGGGGGTGGCGCGACTGCCTGCCACAGGCGACGTGGAGCGGGTCGCGTCGTCATGGGGCTCGTCGGCGGCCGATGGAGATCCGGCGGACGACGCCGTGGCGCTGGCGCCAGGGCAAGTCGTCGGCTCGAGGCACGGTCGCGGCCCTGCCGGCGCCGGCCGGACCTGATCGGCAGCGCGGACCCGCTGCGTTGCCGGCTTGAACGTGCGGCATCGCTACCGTCCGGGGCCGCCACGTGGGTTCGGAGGTTGGCGTGCCGCGACTGACCGTGCTCGACCTGCGCGGCGACGACGCTGACCCGACGGCGCGTCTGCCGCGGCCACGCGTCGACCTCTCCGCCGCCCGAGAAGGCGTCGCCCAGACCATTGCGGCCGTCGCAGACCGTGGTGACGCGTCGTTGGTGGACCTCACGGCTCGCTTCGATGGCGTCGACCTCGATGCGGTGGTGGTACCGGAGTCCATCCTGGACCAGGCGCTGGCAGGGCTCACGTCGTCGCTGCGTGCTGCGATCGAGCAGGCCGCCGACCAGGTGCGTTGGTTCCACGAGCGGGCGCGCCCGCAGGACTGGGAAGCCGAGCGCCACGGGGCGCGGATGGGGGTGTGGCACCGGCCGGTGGCATGCGTGGGCGTCTACGTGCCCGGTGGCAAGGCGGTCTATCCCTCGACCGTGGTCATGACCGTGGTGCCCGCCCAGGTCGCCGGCGTGTCCGAGATCGTGCTGTGCACGCCGCCGACCGGCGGTGACGGCTGGCCCAACCGGACCATCCTGGCCGCCGCGCGGCTGTTGGGCGTGGACCGGGTCGTCCGGGTCGGCGGCGCCCAGGCCATTGCTGCCATGGCGCTGGGCACGGCGTCCGTGCCGCGCTGCGACAAGGTCGTCGGCCCCGGCAACCTGTATGTCTCCCTCGCCAAGCAGCAACTGGCCGCCCAGGGGACGGTCGGGATCGACGGCTACGCCGGCCCAACCGAGGTGGCGATCGTCGCGGACGACACCGCGGATGCGCGTCTCGTGGCAGTTGACCTGGTCGCGCAGGCTGAGCACGACGAGCTCGCTACCTGCCTGCTGATCACCACCGACCCCGCACTGCCCGAACGGGTGGAGGCGATGCTGGCGCAGGAGGTTGCCGCCACGCGTCACCGCGATCGGGTCGAGGCCGCGCTTGCCGGGCAGGGCACGGCCGTGATCGTCAGCGACATCGACCAGGCGGTTGCGGTCGCTGAGGCCTTCGCGCCGGAACACCTCGAAGTCCAGACCCGCAACGCCGAGGCCGTGGCCCGGCGCATCCGGTACGCGGGCACGACCTTCATCGGTGCCGCGACGCCCGTGTCGCTGGGCGACTATGCGGCCGGACCCAACCACACGCTGCCGACGTCGCGAACTGCCAGGTTTGCCGGAGGGCTGACGACGTCGTCGTTCCTGGTTGCGGTGAACTGGGTCAACTACGACGAGTCCGCGCTTGCCCGCCTGGCGCCAAGTGTGCTGGAGCTGTCGGCTGCCGAGGATCTGCCGGCCCACGGCCGCGCCGTGGAGGTGCGTCTTCGTCCGGGGCCGCCGGGGCCGCCGGTACCGCCGGTGCCGCCGGCGACGGATGCCGAGCGTGGCGGTGGATCGTGAGCGTCGACCTGCCCGCCGACCGCACGCCGGTGCGTGAAGACCTGGCCGACCTCGAGCCCTACGGGGCGCCGCAGCTCGACGTCGCGGTCCGGCTCAACACCAACGAGACCGCCGAGCCGCCTCCACCGGGTTTCCTGGCCGCGGTCGCGCAACGCCTGCCCGCCGTGAAGCTCAACCGCTATCCGGATCGTCGAGCGACACGACTGCGGACGTTGCTGGGCGAGGTGCACGACCTCGGTCCCAATCGGGTGTGGGCCGCCAACGGCTCCAATGAGGTGCTCCAGCAGCTGCTCCAGGCCTACGGCGGTCCAGGGCGGACGTTGCTGACCACGCGGCCGGGCTACTCGATGTATCCCGTCCTGGGGCGGGTCACGGCCACCAACGTCGTCGAGGTGGACCTGGACGACGAGTTCCTCCTGACCCCCGACGCCGCGGCCGCGGCCGTTGCCGAGCACGATCCGCACGTCGTGTTCGTCGCCAACCCCAACAACCCAACGGGCATCCCGCTGGCGCTGGACGTGGTCGTTGCACTGCACGATGCTGGTCAGGGCCTCGTCGTCGTGGACGAGGCGTACGTCGAGTTCGGTGGCGAGTCGGCTGTCCGGCTCCTGGACGAGCTGCCCCGCCTGGTCGTCTCTCGCACGTTCTCCAAGGCGTACCGGATGGCGGGCCTGCGGTTGGGCTACATGTACGCCGCACCGTGGGTGATCGATGACCTGCGTCGCGTCCGGCTGCCCTACCACCTCGATGCCTTGAAGCAGGTGGCCGCTGAGGTGGCCGTCGAGCAGCGCAACACCCTGCTCACCCACCTTGCCGACGTTGCCCGTGAGCGTGAGCGGGTCCACGCTGCGCTGGTCGCCATGCCGGGCATCGTGCCCATCCCCAGCGTGGCCAACTTCATCCTGTTCCGCTGTGACGTGGCCGGCGTCTGGCAGGGTCTGCTGGATCGCGGCGTGCTCGTTCGCGACTTCTCGTCCAAGCCGAGGCTGCAGGGTTGCCAGCGCGTCACGATCGGCACCCCGGTGGAGAACGACGCGTTCCTGGCCGCGCTGGGCGACGTGGTGGCCGACGGGCAACCCGCCTGAGCCACCTCGGTAGCGTCCTTGGCAACGCCCTTGCAGGAGGCATGCTGTGGATCGCCGCGCCGTCGTTGAACGCACCACCAAGGAGACGTCGATCCGCGTCGAGGTGGGCCTTGACACCCCTGGGGTGAGCCGGTGCGAGACTGGCATCCCGTTCTTCGATCACATGATGGACCAGTTGGGTCGCCACGGCCGGTTGCACCTGGAGGTCGCGGCCTTGGGCGACCTGGAGATCGATGCCCACCACACCGTCGAGGACGTCGGGATCGCGCTGGGCCAGGCGTTGGCGGAGGCGCTCGGGGACAAGGCCGGCGTGGAGCGGTTCGGCGACGCCACCGTCCCGATCGACGAGGCACTCACGCGAGTCGCGATCGATCTGTCCGGCCGCCCCTACTTGGTCTATGACGTGTCGACGCCGGTCGAACTGATCGGCACGTTCGAGACGACCTTGGTCAAGCACTTCTTCGAGGCACTGGTCGCCAACGCGCGGATGACGCTGCACGTCCACAACCTCTCGGGCGACAACTCGCACCACATCTGCGAATCGGTGTTCAAGTCCGTCGCCGTGGCGTTGCGCCGCGCCGTCGCAGTGACCGGTCATGGCGTGCCGTCCACCAAGGGTGTCCTGCAGTGACGTCGCCGGCCACGCCCGTCGTCGCCGTCCTGGACTATGAGGCTGGCAACGTTCGGTCCGCCCAGCGTGGCCTGCAACGTGCCGGGGCAGACGCCTTCATCACCTCGTCGCCCGACGAGGCGGCGCGCGCCGACGCCCTGGTCATCCCCGGCGTGGGAGCGTTTCGCAGCTGCCTGGAGGCGTTGCGGGATGCCGGGTTGGAAACACTTGTCCACGACTGGATCGCCGCCGATCGTGCGATGTTCGGCATCTGCGTCGGCATGCAACTGCTGTATCGCCGATCGGACGAGGGCGGCGTGGATGGGCTTGGATTGCTGCCGGGCGACGTGCGGCGTCTGCCATCCGACGCGATCGTGCCGCACATGGGCTGGGACGTGGTCCGCAGTGTCGGGGCCCCCGACCCGCTCATGGCCGGCGTTGACGGGGATCGGCTGTACTTCGTGCACTCGTTCTACGCCCAACCCGACGACCACACCCACGTCGTTGCGTCGTGCCGGTATGGCGGGGTCGCCTTCCCGTGCGTGGTTCGCGAGGGCAACGTCGTGGGCACGCAGTTCCACCCGGAGAAGTCAGGCGACGTTGGGGCGCGGCTGCTGTCAAACTGGGTCGGATCCCTGGTCGCCCCGACGTTGCGGGTGGCTGCGCACCCGGATACGGGGGGTGGAGCCACCCGCAACGCAGGTTGAAGGAGTTGACGTGACCCCGACGCTGACCGATGACGAGGTTGCGCTCGGCCTTGATGGGCTGCCCGGCTGGGCGGGCGACACGGAGGCCATCGCCGCGTCGTACCGATTTGCCGACTTCCGCACGGCGATCGCATTCATCGTCCGCCTGGCCTTCGAGGCCGAGCGGCTGAACCACCATCCTGAGCTGACGAATGTCTACGCCACGGTGGGGCTGCGGTTGACCACGCACGACGCCGGCGGCGTCACCCAGTACGACCTCGACCTCGCCAGTGCCGTCGCCACGATCGCGGCCCAGTTCGGCGCCACCTGACGTCCCCCTTGCCGACCGCGGTCGCCCTGGCGTTGCCCGGGGTCGGCGGGTCGCCGTCGATGCCCGAGGGATGGGCGCAGCCTCGTAGCCTGCCTGGGACGACGATCTGGAGCCAACGGTGCCGCTCACGCTCTACCCGGCCGTGGACATCAAGGACGGTCGCGCCGTGCGCCTGACCCAGGGCCGTGCCGATGCAGAGACGGTCTACGACGCCGATCCGGTCCACGCCGCGCAGGAGTTCGCCGACGCCGGCAGCGAGTGGATCCACGTGGTCGACCTTGACGCGGCGTTCACCGGCGAGCCGCGCAACCGCCACCTGATCGCAGCGATCGTCGCCGCCACCGGCGCCAAGGTCCAGGCCTCGGGCGGGGTGCGGACGCTGGCCGACGTGGTCGCGTCCCTCGACTACGGCGCGGAGCGCGTGGTCATTGGGACCATGGCGCTCGCCAACCCCGACTTCGTCCGTGAGGTCCTCGACACGGTTGGTCCGCGGATCGCGGTCGGGTTGGACGCCAAGGGGCACGTCCTGCAGGCTCGCGGCTGGACCGAGGAGGCCGGCGACCTGTTCGAGGCCCTGGCGACCTTCACGGCGATGGGCGTGCCGCGGTTCGTCTACACCGACATCACCAAGGATGGCATGCTCGAGGGACCGAACGTGGAGATGCTGCGCCGGGTAGCCGACGCCACGGACGCGCAGGTCACGGCATCGGGCGGCGTGTCGTCGCTGGCCGACCTGGGGGCGATCGCCACGTGCCACGACCGCGTTGACGCGGCGATTGTCGGCAAGGCGCTCTACGCCGGGGCCTTCAGCATCGGTGACGCGCTGGCGGCCACGGCATGACCAGGTCGGAGGCCCCCCAACCGAGGCCCGTCAATGCGCCCGACGATCGACTGGCCGTGCGCGTAATCCCGTGCCTTGACGTCACGCAGGGGCGGGTCGTGAAGGGCATCCAGTTCGTCGACCTGGTCGACGCCGGTGACCCGGTGGAGTTGGCCGCCGCCTATGACCTCGAGGGAGCCGACGAGCTGGTCTTCCTCGACATCACCGCATCGTCGGACGGACGCGCGATCATGCGCGACGTCGTGGCTCGGGTGGCCGACCAGGTGTCGATCCCGTTCGCCGTTGGCGGCGGGCTGCGCACGGTCGACGACGCCCGGGCGATGCTGCGCGCCGGGGCCGACAAGGTCGCCTTCAACACTGCAGCGGTCGAGCGCCCGGAGCTGCTGACCGAGGCTGCCGAGGCGTTCGGGTCACAGTCCGTGGTCGCGGCCGTGGATGCGCGCCGACGTGATCCGGATGACCCGGACAAGGGCTGGGAGGTGTTCGTACACGGCGGGCGTACGCCCACGGGGCGCGACGCGGTGACGTGGTGTCAGGAGGTCGCGGAGCGCGGCGCCGGAGAGATCCTGCTGACGTCGATGGATCGTGACGGGACCAAGGTCGGCTTCGACACGGATCTGATCGCCGCCGTCTCGGAGGCCGTGACGATCCCGATCATCGCCAGCGGAGGGGCTGGCAACGCGGACCACCTTGCCAGCGGCGTGCAGGCCGGCGCGTCGGCCGTGCTGGCCGCGTCGATCTTCCACTTCGGCGAACTCCGCATCCGCGACGTCAAGGCGGCGATGGAGGCGGTGGGCCTGCCCATCCGGCGGTCGATCCCGACGACCTCGGCCAAGCCGTGACCACGTGCTCATCCGCCACGCCGGCAGGAACGAACGACCTGCGCGGCGAACTTCTCTCCTGACGGCGCAACCCTCATCGCCGGAGGACGCAATGCTGCACGACGTGCTCGGACGCGGGTCTGACGCTCGGACCGGGCGATACGGCCGTTTCGTGGTTGGCCTTGCCAGCGTGGGTGCGGCTGTCGGCCTTGTGGCCGCAGCACCGGGGAGCGCGTGGCTTGCCGCAACAACGGGGTTGTCTTCCGCTGCGGCGACCAGCGCCATGCTGTCCGTCCGGGCGACGGCCGATGAGGGGGTCATCACCATCGAGCAGTCGGGTTGTCGCGCACCGTGGCGCCCCCAGCTTGCCTCTCCTGACGACGCGGTCGCGCTCAGCCTCTCGTTGTCGCATGCCTGCCTCGGGCGGGGGTCAGGGACTGCAGCCGAGCGCGGGGGGGCCCGGCAGACGTCGACGGCGCAGGGCCGTCCCGAGGACGGAGCGCGCCCGGGTGAGCTGACCCCACTGGTGGACATGGACCTCGACGGGGTTCGGGAGGTCGGCATCGTCCCCGCGCTCGACGGCCCACTGGACGCGGACCAGGACCTGACCGTGCGATCCGGAGCCACCGGTGATCCCCTGTGGCGCCACCAGACGGTCGGTCAGCTGGCCGGCGTTGCCGCGGGCCGGTTCGGACCCGACGCCCTGCCCGGCGTCGTTGTCGCGGACCTCGTGCGTACCAGCACGTTCGTGCAGACGCTTGAGTTCGGCAACGCCCTGCTGGACATCCAGGCCCTTGGTCCCGACGGGAGCCCGTTGTGGCGCCACCGCGTTGGAGGCCTCAAGGCGTGGACACCCGACGTTGCCGCAGAGGTGGACCTGGCTTGGGTCGCAGGCGCTGCCGACATGGTTGGCGATGCTGCGACCGATGTCGCTGTCGTGCGCTCACGCGCGTTGACCGTGCTCGGCAACCCCGTGCGGCTGTTCGCGGTCGACGTGATCGATGGGGCGACCGGCCGCGTGGCGGGCACGGCCACGATTGACGGCACGACGTTCCCATGGGTCGACATCGTGGGTGACGTGGACGGCGACGGCAAGGCAGACCTGGCCCTGAACATGCCCGATCCAGACACCGAGACAGACGTGGAGCTGTGGCGCGGAGACGGCTCACAGCTGTGGCAGGCAGCCCTGCCCAAGGCCGAGGTCGCCTCGCTGCGCAGCGTGGATGACTTGGATGGCGACGGCATGGCCGACCTCGTCGCCCATGGCGGCTCGGTGGATGGGGGCTGGGTGTTGGCGATGGGTGGGCAGTTGGGCGCCACGATCTGGCGCACGGACGCCGCAGCGTTTGCCGACGTGTTCGCCCCCGGCGACGTGGACGGTGATGGTCGCGCTGACGTGGGAGTCGCCGACGTCGACCTCCTGGCCGTCCTGCTCGGCACCGGACCGTCGGTCGGCGTGCGCCACCGCGTCATCGGCAACGACGGCAACGCCGTGCACGCCGTCGAGGACCATGTCCAGGCAACGCCGGCCCTGCTCGATGCGATCGAGTCGGGTGGGTTCGTGACCAGTTCCGTCGTCGTCGTCGATGCGGGCGATGTCGACGCCGATGGGCGCGCTGACCGTTGGTTCGAGGTGGCTGCCGAGGTCTCCAGCTTCGACGGTCCGGTGCGGTCGGGCATCGCGGCCCTGCGGCGTGGCAACGACCTCGCCCTGATCCGCACCCTCGACATCTTCCAGACCTGGCCGCTCGGCGGGAGCCTGGACGGTGACGGCGCCGATCTGGTCATTCGATCGTCGCGCAGCGACGGCGAGTTCATCGGCGTCGAGGATGGCCGCACGGGAGCCTTCCTGGCCCAGGTCGCGACGCCCTCGTCGGCCGACTTCACGCTGCTGCAGGCCGTCGACCTCGATTCTGTTGGACCGGCCGAGGTGATCGCGACCGTCCATGACGCCACGTTCCGGATCATCGCCAGTGGCGTGCTCGTCGCGCCCGACCTCGACGTGGCATGGTGGTTGGGTCAGGGCCTGCGCGGCTGACGCCGTGTCGATGCAGTCGTCCGGTCCCTGGTCGGTGGCTCGAGGAGTTGCGTGATGGGCGAACCCGCGGTTGACGAGTGGGCGGGCATCGCCGTCATCTACGAGCAGTGGTCGGCCGACATGGTCGACGACGTCCCGTTCTACGTCGATGAGGCGCGCAAGTCGGGCGGTCCGGTTCTGGAGGTCGGGGTGGGTACGGGACGGGTCGCGTTCGCTGTCGCTCGAGCCGGCATCGACGTGGTGGGCGTGGATCTTTCCCCATCGATGCTGGCCCTTGCGCGCTCGACGGCCGAGGCGAACAGCCTTGCGCAGCGCGTGGAGTTGGTCCAGGGGGACATGCACCAGCTGGACCTCGGGGGCCGGACGTTTCCCTTGGCCATCCTGCCCTACCGCGTCCTTGCCCACGCCCTGACGCCCGACGCATTGCTGGCTGTCCTGGGCCGCGTGCGTGAGCACCTGTCGCCGGGTGGTCGACTTGTGTTCAACCTGCCGGTCCCGCGGGCCACGGACCTCGCCCCCTCGGATGGGCTGCGCCGAGACGGGCGGTTCGAACTGCCCGACGGACGTCAGGCCGTTGTGTGGCGCCAGGCCGACTACCAGCCGGCGACCCAGCTGTTGCGCTTCGATTTCGTCGTGGACCACCTCGGCGCTGGGGGCGTCGTTGACCGCCGCGTCCACTCGGAGATGACGGTGCGGCAGAACAGTCCCGGCGAGGTGGAGCACGCGCTCGCCCGCGCCGGCTTCACCCTGGTCGACCAGTGGGGCTGGTTCGACGGTCGGCCGTTCGACGCCGATGCGACCGAAATGGTCTGGGCGGCGATCCGCCGTGAGGGCTGGCGCCGCTGATCGCATCACAGGACGTCGCCTCACGCGACTTGGGCAGGCGGTCATGGTCGCGAGCCGCGTCGCTGCTTGACAGCCACCACCCTTGGGACCCGTAGCCTGCCGTGACCGGACTCGGAAAGGCCCGTGCCATGACGTCGGTCGACCTCGACGCGGTGGTCTTCGATGCTGCAGGGCTCGTGCCTGCCATTGTCCAGCAGTACGACACCGGCGAAGTGCTGATGTTCGCGTGGATGAACACGGAGTCGCTGCGCCGGACGGTGGAGCAACGCCAGACGTGGTTCTGGTCGCGCTCGCGCGCGCAGCTGTGGCACAAGGGCGCGACGTCAGGCAACGTGCAGCCGGTCATCGAGGTGCGCTACGACTGCGACGGGGACTGCCTGCTCGTGCTGGTCGACACCGCGCCCACGGCCGTCGCCTGCCACACCGGTGAGCGCTCCTGCTTCCATCGCCGCCTGGACGCCTGATCCCATTGGGGTCACTGACCCACCGGAGTTGTCGTGCAGGTCAAGCCGAGCAGGGACGAGTTCGTGGCGCTGGCTGCCGACCACGCGGTGGTGCCCGTATGGACCGAGGCCCTCGCCGACCTGACCACGCCGCTGGCGGTCTACGCCCGCGTGGCAGGGGACGGGCCCACCTTCCTGCTCGAGTCTGCCGAACATGGGCAACGTTGGGGCCGGTACTCGTTCGTTGGCATGGATCCTTTCCTGACGTTGATCGGCCGCGACGGCGGCGTTTCCTGGGTGGGGTCGCCGCCGCCCGGCGTCGCGGGGGCGACGGGCCCGCTGGATGCTCTGGCACGCGCGACCTCGGCGCTGCGGGCGCCCAAGGGACTGATCGACCTCCCGTTGCATGGTGGGGCGGTCGGGATCATCTCCTATGACGCGGTGCGCGAGATGGAACGCATCCCCGCCACCGGCCATGACGACCTCGGCCTGCCCGATGTCGTCATGTACTTCCCGCGCCACATCGCCGGGATGGACCACCTCCGCCAGGTCATGACCCTTGTCACCAACGTCGTCGTGGGCGAGGACCCGGACGCTCAATACGACGCGGCCGTCACGGATCTGCAGCACTTGCTCGACCGCATTGCCGCGCCCTTGGGCAGCGACCCGGTCGCACCGCCGGACCCGAGCAGCATCGGCTCGGTCGCAGGCGAGGTGCAGTCCAACATGCAGCCTGCCGATTACGAGGCAATGGTCGAGGTCGTCAAGGAGCACATCCGAGCGGGCGACACGTTCCAGACCGTGCCCAGCCAGCGGTTTGCGATGCCGACGCAGGCGTCGGCGCTGGACCTCTACCGCGTGCTGCGCGTCATCAACCCGTCGCCCTACCTGTTCCTGTTCGACCTGGGTGACAGCCATGTCATCGGGTCGAGCCCGGAGGCGCTGGTGCGCGTCCAGGGTCGCCACGTGGAGACGTGGCCGATTGCCGGGACCCGGCCGCGAGGTGCCACCCCGGAGCAGGACGACGCGTACGAGGCCGAGCTGTTGGCGTCGGACAAGGAGCGTGCCGAGCACGTCATGCTGGTGGACCTCGCTCGCAACGACGTCGGGCGCATCGCGGAAACCGGGACGGTCCGAGTGCGCGACATGATGGTCGTGGAGCGTTACTCGCACGTGATGCACATCGTCAGCACCGTCGAGGGAGTCCTGCGTGACGGGCTTGGGCCGGTCGACGTGCTCAAGGCCGTCTTCCCGGCCGGCACCGTGTCGGGCGCGCCGAAGGTCCGTGCAATGCAGATCATCGACGAACTCGAACCGACGCGTCGCGGCGTCTACGCCGGCGCCGCCGGTTACGTGGACTTCTCGGGCAACCTCGACACCTGCATCACGTTGCGAACCATGGTGCTCAAGGACGGAGTCGCCTACGTGCAGGCGGGCGCTGGCATCGTCGCGGACTCGGTCCCATCCGAGGAGGAGGCCGAGACCCGCAACAAGGCGCGCGCCCTGCTGTCCGCCGTCCGCGCCGCCGAAGGCCTGCGCGGCTCCTGACCGCTGCAACCAGGGACTGGGCCAATTGGCCGATGGGCGTGACCGGCGTGCCATTGCGTCGTTGTGACTGCCGAGCCTGTTCCCAACACAGCTCAGACGGGTTGGCCGATGAACGCGAGCACACCACCGCCATCGCAGGACGACGTTGTGACGGCCACGACGTGGCTGGACGAGCACGCCGGTGATCTCGTTGTCACGATCGCAGATCTTGGTCTGTCAGAAGAGATCACTCGCGTCCTCACGTTGGTGCCAAGTGCGCCACTCGCGCCCACCATGGTCCCCTGGTCGTCGCCCTCCGATTCCTGGGAAACCGCGCCGACGCCGTGGCCCAAGCCCGCCACGCTGGCGCAGGCCCCCAGGAAGGCCGCCAACGAGCCTGCCGTCACCGCGTTCGTGACCGACGTCGGACTGCAGCGAGCCGCCGTGGAGGCGGTCTTCCCCGGGGCTCTTGACCGCGGCAGCGTCACCCACCGGCCCGACCTGTACGCGCAGGTCATGGCCGAGTTGCGTGCCCTCTCTGAGTGGGACCGCACGGCGCCCCGCCCCGATGATCGTCGGGCCAAGCAGTCCAACGACTTGGCTGCCTGACCGCCCGGGTCTTCGGCGTCCCTCTCCGTCGCTTCAGCACGTGGGGGCTACGGTGCCGCGGGGGAGGGCGACGCGATGGCTGACGGAGGTGGTCGGCGGCGTCGGCTACAGCGCGGCCTCCCGGTCCGCCTGCCGGCCGAGGTCGGACCATGAGGAGGCGGTCGCCGCACGCGACGACACTGGTGGTGGCCGTGGCGCTGGCCCTCGGTGCGTGCCGGCCCGCGGCGCCAGCAGCCGACTCGCCCGACACGGTTGAGGCCGCCAGCCCACGGGCGAGCGCCGCCACGAGGTCTGCAGCGCCAACACCGTCGTCAATGCCGACGGCGTCAATGTCGCCCTCGGCAGACGCGTCCTTGGCTGACCAGGCGCCCGCCGCGGATGGCACGCCGTCCGCGGCGGGGTCGCCACTGATCGATGTGTTTGACGCGGTCGCGGCGCATCGGTTCGCCGTCGACCTGGCGAACCTGGGGCCGCGCGAGGCGGGGACTGACGGCGACCGGGCCGCGCAGGTGGTCATCACCAACGCCTTCGAAGACGCCGGCTGGCAGGTGCTCACCCAGGACGTCGACCTGCCGCAGGGAGGCACGACGCGAAACCTCATTGCTGTTCGCGATCCCGTGGACCTTGATGGCCCTCACGTCGTGGTCGGTGGCCATCACGACTCGATCGGCGGGGGACCGGGCGCCAACGACAACGCGACCGGGATCGGGGTGCTCACCACCCTGGCGAGGCAGTGGCGCGACGAACCCGCGCCTGTCCCGGTGGTCCTCGTCGCGTTCGGCGCCGAGGAGTACCAGCCCGCACAACCACGCCTCCACCACCTCGGATCGGACGCCTACGCGGGGCTGCACAGCCAGGACGTGATCGGTGCCCTCATCGTCGACATGGTCGGCAATGGCGACACCCACTGCATCTGCTGGTTGGATCGCGGCCCAGCCACCATGGCCAACCGAGTGCTGGCCGTCGCGATGACGGCGGGGCTGGGCGACCGTGTGGCGGTCGAGGCTCGCGGGGACGTCTCCGACCATGGCCCATTCGCCCGACGCGGCGTTCCGGCGGCGTTCCTGTGGTCCTACTCCGATGGGCGCCTGCACACGCCCAATGACACGGCTGAGCATCTCGTCGTGGACGACATCGGGCGAGCGGGAACGATCACCCTGGCGTTCCTGCGGTCGCTTGTGGCCGCCGACGCCGGGGGCCTGCGCGCGGAGCCGTAGGCTCTGCACGCTTGCGACCAACGGACCGCCGTGACGTTTCTCGACGACCTCCTTGCGGACTCGCGCGCACGCGTTGTCGCCGCCCAGTCCCAGGAGTCGACCGCGGCCCTTCGGGAGCGCGCGCTGGCAATGCCGATGCCGCCGAGTTTCCACGCTGCGCTCGGTGCGCCGGGCGTTTCCGTCATCGCCGAGGTGAAACGGGCATCGCCGTCCAAGGGTGATCTCGCCCCTGGCCTTGACGCGGTCGCCCAGGGCCGCGCCTATGTGGCTGCGGGCGTCGCGGCCATTTCCGTGCTGACCGAGCCTGCCCGGTTCAAGGGCAGCCTGGATGACCTGGCCGCCGTGGCCGCCCTGGGGACGCCGACCCTGCGCAAGGACTTCACCGTCGATGCGCACCAGATCTGGGAGGCGCGCGCGAACAGGGCCAGCGCAGTGCTGCTCATCGTCGCGGCGCTGGACGACGACACCCTGGCTGGCCTGCATGACGAGGCAACGGTCGCCGGACTCGATGCCGTGGTCGAGGTCCACGACGAGGCCGAACTGGCCCGAGCCGCGGCGATCGGTGCCCGGATCATCGGGGTCAACGCCCGCGACCTGCGCACCTTCGACGTCGACCGATCCTGCTTTGCGAGGCTGCGCCCGGCGTTTCCCCCGGGCGCGTTGGCGATCGCGGAGTCGGGGGTGCGCGGACCTGACGACGTCGTGCGCGCGGCTGCGGCGGGGGCGGACGCGGTCCTGGTCGGCGAGGCCCTGGTGACTGCATCCGACCCCACCGCAGCAGCCGCGGCCCTGGTGGCCGCCGGTCGGACGTTGACGACCACCTCGGAGGTTCGGCAGTGAGCAACCGTGAGGGTTACTTCGGTCGGTACGGTGGCCAGTTCGTCCCCGAGGCCCTGTCACGGGCCCTGGCGGAGTTGTCGGCGGCATGGGCGGCTGCCCAGGAGGACCCGGCCTACCTCGACGAGTTGGACCGCCTGCGGCGCGATTACGGCGGCCGGGCCACCCCGATCACGCGCGTGGACCGGTTCTCCGAGGCTGTCGGGTTCGAGGTCTGGCTCAAGCGCGAGGACCTGGCCCACACCGGCAGCCACAAGCTGAACAACGTCGTCGGCCAGGCGCTGCTCGCCCAGCGCATGGGCAAGCCACGCCTCATCGCCGAAACCGGGGCTGGCCAGCACGGCGTGGCCACGGCCACGGCTGCGGCCCTGTTTGGCATGGAGTGCACCGTCTACATGGGTGCCGAGGACTGCCGTCGGCAACGGCTCAACGTGGTGCGCATGCAGCTGCTCGGCGCCGAGGTGGTGCCGGTCGAGTCCGGCACGCGGACCCTCAAGGACGCCATCAACGAGGCGATGCGTGACTGGGTCACAAACGTCGACACGACCCATTACCTCATCGGCTCCGCGATGGGCCCCCACCCATTCCCGCTGATCGTCCGCGAACTGCAGAAGGTCATCTCGATCGAGTCGCGGGCGCAGTTCCTGGACAGGGTCGGGCGCCTTCCCGATGCCGTGATCGCGTGCGTCGGCGGCGGTTCCAACGCCATCGGCAGCTTCGCGGAGTTCATCGCCGACCAGGACGTGGCATTGATCGGCGTGGAGGCCGCGGGCGAGGGCATCGGTTCCGGCCGAAGCGCCGCGACGATCACCGAGGGTCGCGAGGCCGTCCTGCACGGCGCTCGATCCATCGCCCTGGTCGACGAGGACGGCCAGGTGCTGCACGCCCACTCGATCAGCGCCGGCCTGGACTACCCGGGGGTCGGCCCCGAGCACGCTGCCCTGGCAGAGTCGGGCCGCGCCACCTACGTGGCCGCGACCGACAGCGAGGCACTCGAGGGTTTCCGCCGCCTGTGTCAGCTGGAGGGGATCATCCCGGCACTGGAACCCTCGCACGCGCTGGGCTGGCTGTTGGCCCACGGTCGCGACCACTTCCCGTCCAACGCCAAGGTGCTGGTCACGCTGTCTGGTCGCGGCGACAAGGACGTCGACGAGGTGGTCCGCATCGCCGGCTGGAAGGTCGGCGTGGCGACCGGTTCAAGCCACCTCGGTGATGAGGAGTCGACGGATGAGTGAGGCACTGCCGCCGGACGTGGCCGCGGGGTTTCAAGCGGCTGATGACGGCGTCGTGGATGCGGTGACGCTCGGCGACCTGCCGGCCACCGTGCCGACACCGACCGAGTTGGATGGGCCGACCGGGGCGCAGCGCATCGCTGCGGTCTTTGACCAGTGTCGCGCGCAACGCCGCGCCGCCCTGATCGTCTACCTGCCGGCGGGATTTCCCGACATGGCCACGTCACAGGCCTGCCTCGAGGCAGCTGCTGCCGCCGGGGCGGACCTGCTGGAGGTCGGCTTTCCGTTCAGTGACCCGATGATGGATGGCCCGACGATCCAGGCCGCCAACCAAGTCGCCCTCGACCATGGCTACGGGGTCCCCGACGACCTGCTCATGTGCTCCCTGTTGACGGCGGCGACGCACGTGCCGGCAGTTGCCATGACCTACTACACCATCCCCGACGCGCGCGGGCTGGAATGGTTCGCCGAGGGAATCCAAGCCGCTGGGCTGGCGGGGGCAATCCTTCCGGACCTCCCTGCCAACGAGGCCGCGCCATGGTTGGACCAGGCCCGGCTGCGCGGGCTTGCGACGATCTTCCTCGCATCGTCGGTGTCCAGCGATGCGCGGCTGGCTGCGATCGCCGACGTCAGCGGCGGCTGGGTGTACGCCGCGGGCCTGTTGGGCGTGACCGGTGTGAAGGCCGTGGACGACTCGGAGACCCGTGACCTGGTCGCGCGGATCCGCAAGCACACAACGCTCCCGGTTGCGGTTGGCCTGGGGGTGCGCACGGCTGACCAGGCCGGCCTGGTTGCCGCCTACGCCGACGGCGTCATCGTTGGTTCCGCGGCGGTGACGGCTGTGGCCGACGGCCCGATCGAGTCCGCGCCGCAGCGCGTGGCCGGCTTCGTCCGGGAGTTGCGCCGCGGGATCGACGCGGCAGCGCGCGCCTGACACCAGGCAACCGGGCTGGTCTGGACGGGCGGGGGCGCCGTGGGGTCCGCCCGTACGCTTGCCGGATGGATCCCCTCGCAATTGGCCCCCTGCACGTGTGGCCTCCCGTCGTCCTGGCCCCCATGGCCGGCGTGACCAACGTGGCGTTTCGGCGGCTGTGCCGCCGCTTCGGCGGTGGGCTGTTCACCTCGGAAATGGTGGGTGCCCGTGGCCTGGTCGAGGGATCCGAGAGGTCGGCCCTGAAGGCGGCCTTCGGCACCGAGGAACCGATCAAGTCCATCCAGCTGTATGGCGTCCGCGCTGACGACGTCGCCGATGCCACTGCCATGCTGGTCGAGCAGGGCGAGGTCGAACACCTCGACCTGAACTTCGGTTGTCCCGCGCCAAAGGTCACCCGCCACGGAGGCGGAGCCGCGCTGCCCTGGCGTCTTGGGCTGTTCGCGGACATCGTCCGCGCGGCCGTGTCCGCCGCCGGCCCAGTCCCGGTGACGGTGAAGCTGCGCGTCGGCCTGGACGGCGACCATGTGACATTCATCGAGGCAGCGCAGACCGCCCAGCGCGTTGGCGCAGCCGGTGTGCAGCTCCACGCGCGCACCGCCGAGCAGCGCTACGGCGGGCAGGCCGACTGGTCCCGCATCGCCGAACTGGTCCAGGCCGTCGACATCCCCGTGATCGGCAACGGTGACATCTGGGAGGCTGCGGACGCGCTGCGGATGCTGGAGCAGACGGGTTGCGCCGCCGTCGGCATCGGACGAGGGTGCCTGGGAAGGCCGTGGTTGTTTCGCGACCTCGAGGCCGCCTTTGCCGCAGAGCCGGTGCCGCCCGGGCCTACCCTCGGTGACGTCGGCGAGGTGCTGGTGGACCACGCCCGCTTGTTGGTCGACCACCTTGGCCCACGTCGCGGGATGCTGCAGTTTCGCAAGCACCCCGGCTGGTACCTCCTGGGCTATCCGGTCGGGCGGGAGGCTCGCCGAGCACTGAACCAGGTCAGCCGCGTCGACCAGCTCGAGTCCATCGTTGCCGAGTTCGACGCGGACACCCCGTTCGACGAGTCGATGCGTCGGCAGCCCCGAGGTCACACCACACCGGCACGTCCCATGACGCTGCCCGAAGGCTGGCTGGACCACCGCGGCAACGCGCTGGTCGTGGACGCCGGGGCCATGGTCGTCTCGGGTGGCTGATCCGACCTCCGACCCCGCGGCAATCACGCGCGCCGACTCACCCGAGTCGGCCCGGCCTGCCGCTGACCGGGTGGCGAACACCAGCGCCGATCCCACGGAACCTGTCCAGGGCGGCACTTGGGACGGTGCAGCCCCGGCGGCGGGTCACCGCCCGGCCGATCGCCGCAGGATCACGCCCGCTCGGTCCCGGGTCGCAGGGGTCAGCATCCTGCTTGCCTCCGCCTCGCCGCGCCGCCGGGAGTTGCTGGGCCGGCTTGCAGTGGTCCCGATCCTGCGTCGCCCGGACGTCGACGAGTCGGCGCTGCCGGGGGAGGAGCCCGAGACGCAAGCGGCTCGGCTGGCCCGCGCGAAGATCGACCAGACTCGCGCGCGAGACGGCGATCTGATCATCGCCGCGGACACCCTGGTCGTGCTCGACGGCACGGTCCTGGGCAAGCCGCGCGACGCAGCCCACGCCGCAGGGATGCTCGGCGCGCTGTCAGGCCGCCAGCACGAGGTGCTGACGGGCCTCGCCCTGCAGCGGTCCGGGACAATGGACGTCATCGTGGAGCGCACCGAGGTCACGTTCCGCGCTCTGACCACTGCCGAGATCACCTGGTACGTCCGTACAGGTGAGCCGCTGGACAAGGCGGGCGCCTACGGTCTCCAGGGCGCCGGTGCAGCACTGGTCGCCGGCCTGGTCGGCAGCGACACCAACGTGATCGGCCTGCCCCTCGCCGCCCTCGTCACCCGGGCTGCCCTCCTCGACGTCCACTTCCTCGGCGGCTGATCGCGGCAGTGACCTCGTCCACCGACCGTAGGGCCAGGTCAGCGGTGCTGGGCCACACCGTGTCACCGGCCGAGACCGCGACGATCTCGGCCCTGGTCCGCAGCACGTCGCGCAGGGCAACGGCGGCGGCCACGGTGTCATCGTCGTCGACGCAGAGCAGGACAAGCGCGTCGTCACCGGCCACGCGATCGATCACGTCTGGCTCCCGCGGCGCCGTGACCTGTTGCTCGGGGGTCGCGGCGATGCCGAGTTGTCGGGCGGGCAGCCAGCTCCCACCGATGGCCGCCCGGACGGCCCGCGCGGTCACCGATGCGAGTTCGACCAGGATCACGGGCCGTTCGACGGAACGGTTGCTTGGAGCCTGCCCGGCCCCGGGTGATGGCTGCGGCTCTCCCACGCGGGGTGATGGCCGCGGTGCGCCGACCGGGGCCGATGGAACGGACGCCGCGGCCGGGGGTGTTCGACTCGGTGCTGGCGGTGCTGGCGGTGCTGGTTCACGCTGGGCCCGCCAACCAGGCCAGCGGCCCCCCCGTGGCGGTTCAGGCCTTTCGGCGTCCTCCCGGACGTGGCCGCCGCGGAGAGCGTCGACGTCCTGGTCCGACGTCGGGAGGGAAGCGCGTGCTGGAATCGGGATGCGGTGCGAGGTTTTCGGCGCGGTCACCGCGACCGGCCGCGTCGTGCGGACCTTCCCGCGATGCAGCACGCCGCCGTTGGCGACAGCGCCATCGTCATGGCCGAGCAGCGCGAGGACATGCGCGACCTCCTCAGGGGAGCGGCGGGCCAGCGGCGCCATGGCGCCGGCGGCCCTCGCCCTGTCGACAAGGCTGTCGAGCAGCCCACAGACGATCGTTCGCGCGGTGTCGGCGAGTACCTCGAACGTCAACAGGTCGCTCGGTCGGGTCAGCGCGACGACCACTGGGACGGCGCGGGACGCGAGCTGGACCTGCCGCAGGGCGATCCCATCGAGCTGCCCGGTCCCCACGACCGCGACGACAAGCCTTGGCTCGTGGCGCTGGCGCCGTGGGTCGAGGTCGCGCAGCAGTCGGTGAACGTCCGCGGCCGACGACGATGGTCCGAGGACGGGCCGGTCAAGTGCGATGCTGTCGTCGCCCGCGAGGTCGTCCGCCAGGGCCATGCCGCCCGCGTCGGCCACGACCACCAGCGGTCGGGTCCCGGCGACGGCTCGCACCGTCCGTCGTGCCGGCCCACTGAGCAGGTCACCGGTCGCGATCGTCAGGCCGTCGGGGGCCGTGGCGTGGTCGCCGTCCACGCCGGAAACGAGGATGCTGAAGCCAGCCGCCCCGCTTCGGCTGATGACGTCGAGGTCGGCCTCCACGGCCGCCGCGTAGCGCACCACGGTGGACAGTTTCGGGTCCGCCGCTCGGCGCTCGAGCCGGGCAACCCCTGGCTGGCTGGAGCCCATCCGTTGGGCGACTTCGCGTTGCGACAGGCCAAGGGCGACGCGCCGCCGCGCGATTTCGTTGAGGAGGTCCGAACCGTCCACCAGGGCGCTCCTTCAACGTTCGCCAACGTGCCGATGACGCTAATGGGGGAGGAGCATCCGTCGCCGGCGGCCCCGTGTTCGACCAGGGAATCACGGGGCCGCCCGCGACGGGATCACCAGTGCCCGTCGACGACCGTGGTGGGTACGTGGGCGTGGTGATGGACGACCGGTGGGGGCGTGTCGACGTCCTGCTCCTGCAAGCCGGCGAGTTCGGCGATGGAGGTGACGTGGATCAGTTCTTCCGGTGCGCTCAGGTCACTGGCCCCCTCGTCGTCAAGGTCGAACCACGGCAGCCCGTGCTGGGCGTAGAGCTTGGCGCTGACTGGCGTCCGCGGGGCACGATGGCCCGTCAGGCGCTTCCAGTCGGACGCGGCGACGAGGTGGACGAACACACGGGTCGCAGTGGACTCGTCCCAGGCCTCGATGCCGTGGGGGTCCGGGTAGATCTTCTGGCGCATTCGGCCGCCTGCACCCACGCCCATTGCCGTGGTGCGTCGAGCCGGCGCTGCGACCGACCGAGCCATGGAGAAGCTCGGCTTGGCGCCGGCTGCTGGCGCGCAGGCCATTGGCGCTGGCGGCGGGGGACCGGTCCACGCGTCTGCGACCATCTCGCACGACGCCGGATGAATCGCGGACTGGCGCCGGCGCTGCTCGGCCAGCCAGCGCTCACGCGGCTCCTCGCGCATCGCGACCGCGCGCAGTTGCACCCCGCCGTGGATCTCCTCGCCGGTGACCTGGCCCTCGACGGTCCAGCCGCGCCCCATACGGGTCGCGACGAACTGGCGCACCAGGTCATCGCCGGCGTTGATCCCGTCCAGCCATGGCTGGGTCGGCGCCACGACGTAGTTCTGTCGGTCGCCCTGCAGTCGGTCGTTCCAGCCCTTGCCGGACACCGCGCACACCTTGCCGACACCGACCTGCAGGGCGGTCGGTGTCGTGGTCGAGAAGGACAGCCACATGGCTTCGCGTTCGTGGATGGGCAGCATCACACCGCCGTGCCCGAGCCACTCGGCCGGCACCCGGTCGGCGTGGTCGTGGACGCGCTCGATCGGGAAGGTGCCAAGGCCGGGTGGCAGGGCGTAGGTCCGTGAGGTGGTCGGCAGCCGCAGGGTCCGCATGAAGCGCACCCGCAGGTCACCCAGGACAAGCGCGTCGCCGTCGAGGACGACCCGCGGGTGGTCGGCGTGGGTGGACGTGTGGGTGGGCGTGCTGGTCATGCTGCGCTCCGGTCTCGTGGCGGCTGCGCCACCGGAAGCGGTGGCACGCCGCCACCGTGGCACGGCCATGGCCACCCATCGCCGGCTCAGCCCCACTCCATTCGCCCGAGGACATGCCACACAGAACCCTCGACCGAACCCATAACTCCCGCGGTATGCCTCCATGACAAGCCCGCCGTCCGGCTCGGACCCGCGGCCGGACCGCGTCACAGCGTTGCGAGCACGGCGGCCGGGTCATCCCGGTGAACAGAGTGGCCGGCTCCCTCGATGACGGTCACGCGGACGTCCTCGAGGTCGTCGATTCCCGGGATCGACGACGCCACGAACATTGCGCCTTCGACCGGGTCGGCAGCGACGATGTGCACCGGACACGTCCATCGTGCCGGACGGTCGGAGAGGTCCCACGGCGCCGAGTCGTGGATGCACGACGTGACCACGAGAGGGCTGACCGTGGCAGATGCCGCAACCTTGCGCCAGTGGTCCTCCGCGTGCCACTTCGGGCTGGCCTCCTGCAGCGCCGCCAGGGTGAGGTCGCCCCCGACCTCGGCGACGATGGTCTCGGCGATCACTCGTGCCGCGTCGCCGAGGATCGTCAGAACTGGGTCGAGCAGCACCCCACGCACGGCGTACCCGGGCCGTGTGAGCAGTTCGGCCAACACCGCACCACCGAGTGAGTGCCCGACGACGACGTCCCAGCCGTGTCCGAGCAGGGCGACGTCCTCAACCATCTCCAGCAGCGCGTAGGTGCCCGCCGCGGGTGAGCGGCCGTGGCCGCGCAGGTCGGGCGCGTGCACTTCGTGGCCCTGACCGACGAGGTGGGCAGTGACCTGCCACATCGTCCGGCAGTCGGACCCGAGCCCATGGATCACCAAGGCGCGACGTGGTTGGCCGATGCCGACCACGTCGACGTGCAGTCGCACAGGCGCCACCCTGGGCTCCTCCCGACGGGGGGCCCGACCTTAGAGGCCGCGCCAGTAGGGGGCTGGATCAGCGAGCGCGTTCCAGGTGGATGCAGCGCGAGGCGAACGCCGAACCGCATACTGGTGGTACGTGGGAGGCGCGTCAACGAAGCGATGCGCCGCCTGGGACGCTGTCCGAGATCGACGGCGGTGTGGACTTGCGCCTGGTCGTGAACGACCCGGCCGGCCGCACCGTCGGGGTGGGACGCAAGCGGCGGATCCCACCCGACTGGCTACGCGAGGCCGTACTCGCCAACCAGACCACATCGACCGGCCCGACCACCCGCCGCACCGCGAGTACCCGGTCGGCCAGGCAGTGCCAGCTCGACCATGCCCAGGGATGGGACGACGATGGCCGCACCGACGCCGACAACCTGCATCCGCTGGCCCAGACCCCCCACACGTCCAAGACCAACGGGCGCGTGGCCGTCGCGATCGCCCCGGACGGGTCCGCGACCTGGACCGACCTCGTCTGCGGCATGACGCTCACCCAGCCAAGCCTGTTCCGGCTGCGTCGCATCGCTGGCGGACGGCCCCCGGCTCCCGCGGACCCCGCGAATCAGCCCGCCGCCGTGCCCGGCAGGCGACGAACCGGCTGAACCGCCCAGCCCGACACCCGTCGGGCCCATCGTCATGCTGCCGTCACCGCGGGCCGACGCGCGACCGCGACCGGATCGAAACCGACCGCCGTCGCGTGCGAGGCAGGCCGGCGGTCCTTGCTCTGCAGTTTCCCAACCACTGGCGGCTCGAGCCGGTGCGGGCACGGTCGGTACTGGCACGGCGACGACCCCGCCCGGCCACCAGCACGACCGCACGGCCGGGGTACCGGCTCGGGACGGCCCTGAGCGGACCAATCCGGGGAACGCTGCCGTGTGTCGTAGGCGAGGCGGGACTTGAACCCGCACGCTCGTGAGAGCACGACGTTTTGAGCGTCGCGTGTCTGCCGATTCCACCACTCGCCCGTGGCTGACCTGTCGGTCAGGGTTACTTGCCCTGACCCGTCGATCGTCCGCGGTTGCGGCCGGTCCACGTGTCCGTCTGGGCATGACAATTGGGACACAGTATCCGAAGGTTGCCCAGGCGGTTGTCGCGCCGGTCACCGTTGAGGTAGTCCAGTTGCAGCGGAGCCACCTTCCCGAGCCACTCGGTCAGGCCGCAGACTTGGCACTGCTGGGGCAGCACGCCCTCGCGCCAGAGCCGCAACTTGAGATCGCGGCAAGTTACGGACTTGCTGTGACACCGAAGGGACCGCCGGCGCCATGCCGCCCGCCTGGCGTCGTCAGGCGGGCGATCTGTCGCAGCAAGCAGGTGGCGGCTACGGTTTCGGGTCCGACATCGGCGAGCTCACGACAGGGGCGACCACGGCTGGCTCACGCGCGTCCGACCGCGTCCGCGAACGCTTGGGAAGCATCCAGGCCGACGTGAAGCGCGTGCGGGCGGAACAGCGTGAACTCGAACAGCAGGTCGCCTTCCTGATCGGCGTGGCCGATGACGCAGAAACCCGAAGACTGGTGGCCGAGACGCCGCTCGCCGAGCGCGAGTGGCGGGCCGCTCGCAGTGACCTGGAGGCCCATCAGCGGCTCCTGCACGAGGCCCGCGACCACGTCGAAGCCCTCGAGCGGGAACGAGACCGTCTGCTGGACCGACTGCTCGACCTGAAGGGGATGAGGTGACCGACTTGACCGCTGGCCAGCCGGCGACCCGCGTCCTGATCGCCGAGGACGAGGCGCTGATCCGCCTCGACCTGAAGGAAATGCTGCTCGAGGAAGGCTTCGACGTCGTTGCCGAGGTCGCCGACGGCGCATCAGCCGTGCGCCTGACCCGCGAGTTGCGGCCTGACCTGGTCATCCTCGACGTCAAGATGCCCATCATGGACGGCATCCAGGCCGCCGAGGAGATCGCAAAGGACCGCCTCGCCGCGATCCTGATCCTGACGGCATTCAGCCAACGCGACCTGGTCGAGAAGGCGCGCCGCGCGGGTGCGATGGCGTACCTCGTCAAGCCCTTCCAGAAGCACGACCTCCTGCCGGCCGTGGAGATCGCCACCGGCCGCTACCGCGAGATGTCGGGCCTGGAGGCCACCGTTGACGACCTGCAGGGCCGCCTGGAAGCCCGCAAGGTCGTCGAACGCGCCAAGGGCGTGCTGATGAACGATCGCGAGTTGGGCGAGGCCGAGGCCTTCCGCTGGATCCAGCAGCAGGCAATGCAACGCCGCCTGACCATGCGCCAGGTTGCAGAACAGGTCATCGAGGCAGCCGAAGGCGCCGGCGCAGAGGCCTGATCGCTCCCACCGACACGGCACGTCGGGCCCGACCCGGCGTGCGAGTGTCGCGCGCCCTACGACCAGCGTCGTAGGTTGGGCAACCCGGCGGCCTTAGCCTCCGGGCATCCAGTGGGGGTCACGTCCCCCGGAGCCTGTGCGGCGTTCGCTGCCGGCTTGCACCCAACACCTTGGAGTACTCCAACATGCGTCTCACGCGCACCATTCGCACCGGCGCGACCCTCGCTGCCGTTGCCCTTGCCCTGACCGCCTGCGGCGGGACCGACGACACGACCGATGGCGCCACTGATGCCGCCACCGACGCGACCACGGACGCGGCGACCGACGGCGCCACCGACGACATGATGGCGGCACCCGCCACCATCGAGGACGGCAAGCTGTCCGTCTGCTCGGACATCCCCTACGCGCCGTTCGAGTTCGAGGACGACACCACCGCGACGGGCTACACCGGCTTTGACATCGAGCTGATCGACGCGATGGCTGCCCACTTCGAGCTTGAGCTCGTCGTGTCGGTCACCGGCTTCGACGCCATCCAGTCCGGCACAGCACTTGCCGCTGACGCCTGCGACATTGCCGCCTCCGCCATGACCATCACCGAGGAGCGCGAGGCAAACGTCGACTTCCTCGACCCTTACTTCGACGCCGACCAGTCCCTGCTCGTCAAGGCTGACGCGGGCATCACGACCCTCGCCGACATCACCGGCGCCCTGGGCGTTCAGGCCGACACCACCGGTCAGGCCTACGCCGAGGAGAACTTCTCCGGCGACATCATCGAGTACCCGGGTGCGGCCGAGATGTTCGCCGCCCTCGAGGCCGGCAACGTCGTCGGCATCCTGCAGGACCTGCCGGTCAACGCCGAGCGCGCCCAGCAGGACGCCACGCTGACGATCGTTGAGACCTTCCCGACCGGTGAGCAGTACGGCTTCGCGGTCAAGGAGGGCAACACCCAGCTGCGCGACGCCCTCAACGAGGCACTGACGGCGCTGCGTGCCGACGGCACCTACGACGCTCTGTTCGCCAAGTACTTCCAGGCGTGATCTGACGTCCGACGGTCGGCCCCGTTGGGCCGTTCGTCACCTATCGTGACCGGGAGGGGCCTTTTCTGGCCCCTCCCGGTTGCGTTTGTGGGGCGGCGCCGCGGCGCCGAGTCCTCGATCAGGTCAGCCGTGCCCAGCAAGCTTCGAGGTTGACGTGTCCGCCACGACGACTGTCGCGCCACCGCCGCACCGCCTGAGTCGACGTCAGCGTCAGCTGCTGTTCCGCCTGTCGCTGTACGCCCTGCTCGTGATCGGCGCGGCGGCGCTGATCATCGTGGCGGACTGGGGCAAGATCGGCCGGAGCTTCTTCAACCTGGACATCGCATCCAGCACGTTTCCGCTGATCGTCACACGGGCCGCCAAGAACACCATCATCTACACGCTCGGTTCCTTCGGCCTCGGCCTGTTCCTGGGGCTGGCGCTGGCACTCATGAAGCTGTCGCCGATCGCTCCGTACCGCTGGATGGCGACGGCCTACATCGAGTTCTTCCGCGGCCTGCCGGCGATCCTCACCCTGTTCCTGGTCGGTTTCGGTGTGCCGATCGCGTTCGGATGGCGCTTCCCGGGCGGCACGATCGGGGCCGGCATCGTTGGGCTGGGCGCGGTCGCCGGCGCCTACATGGCCGAGACCATCCGGGCCGGCATCGAAGCCGTCGACAAGGGCCAGGTCGAAGCCGCGCGGTCACTGGGCATGACGCAGAGCCGCGCCATGGTTTCCATCGTCCTGCCGCAGGCCTTCCGGATCATCATCCCGCCGCTGACCAACGAGATCGTCCTGCTCATCAAGGACACCTCGCTGTTCTTCGTGATCGGCTTCCAGGTCAAGGAGAAGGACCTGTTCACCTTCGGCCGCGACATCGCCAATGACCAGTTCAACTCCACACCCCTGATCGTCGCGGGCCTCATGTACCTGGCCATCACCCTCCCGCTGACCCGCCTCGTCGCCCAGCTGGAGAAGCGCAATCGGGCCAGCAAGTGACCTGCCAGGACATGATCCAACCCGTCCTTCCGAGGGAGTTGCCATGACCACGGACCTGACCGCGGACGTCTCGCCGTCGCGTGCCGATGCGGCCATCGACGTCCGACAGCTGCACAAGTACTTCGGCGACCTCGAGGTCCTGAAGGGGATCGACTTTCACGTTGCTCGCGGCGAGGTGGTCTGCGTGATCGGGCCGTCCGGATCCGGCAAGTCCACGCTGCTGCGGTGCGTCAATCGGCTCGAGGAACCGACCTCGGGGACGATCGTGGTGGAGGGCGAAGACGTCACCGACCGCGACTGCGACGTCGACCTCGTGCGTACGAAGATCGGAATGGTGTTCCAGCAGTTCAACCTGTTCGGCCACCTCACCGTCCTGCGCAACCTGACGATCGCGCAGGTCAGGGTCCTGAAGCGATCAAAGCTCGAGGCGGAGCAGGTGGCGATGGCAAACCTGGAGCGTGTCGGCCTGTCGGAGAAGGCGCACGTCTATCCCGCCCAGTTGTCGGGCGGCCAGAAGCAGCGGGTCGCCATCGCCCGGGCCCTGTCGATGAACCCGGCCATGATGTTGTTCGACGAGCCGACATCGGCACTGGACCCCGAACTGGTCGGGGAGGTGCTGCAGGTCATGCGCGACCTGGCCACGGAAGGGATGACCATGATGGTCGTCACCCATGAGATGGGGTTCGCGCGCGAGGTCGCTGACCGGGTGGTCTTCATGGACGACGGGATCGTGGTCGAGGAGAACACCCCAGCCGAACTGCTGGGCAACCCCCGCAACGAGCGCACCCGCAGGTTCCTGTCAATGGTGCTCTGAGGTCGAGGTGCTCCGGGTCCGACCGCCTGGGCGCCGATCAGTGCTTCCAGAAGCCGGCGCCGCCCACAACTGTGAGCGCCTGTTCGTCCAGCGAACGTCGTTGCATCGCATCAGAAGGGAACGCGGTCACGCATGTCGAATCACCTGCCATGACCACTTCCCTGGAGACCCCGTTCATGCGCAAGTTCGCTGCAACCCTCGCGGCGCTCGTCGTCGTTCCCATGATCGTCGCTGCCGCGCCGGCCCAGCAGGCGCCACCCGACGGCATCACCTATGAGCTCGAGGTGGCCAAGGGTGAGACCGGCACCGTCGAGGACACGACGTCCCCGGAAACGGGTGGCACGAATCAGCCAAATGGTGCCGACCACGCCACTTGTGGCACGGACCAGCAGAACCGTTGCGATCGCGTGCTGGTGAAGTTCACTGGCTCCGGTGATGCGGCTTTCGACTTTGTCGGCGCCATGCCGATCGCGGACTACGACCTGACCATCTACGCCTCCGACAAGGATGGCACCGTGGGTGAGGAGCTGGCCAGCTCCGGCAACTTCTGGTTCCCGGTTGACGCTGGTTGTGACCCCGTGGGCTTCGTGGGCTGCGGCATGACCGGCGAGAACGCCGCCACCACGGTGAAGGCCAACGCCTACTACCTCGTCGTCATCGACTACTGGTTCGCCGGTGGCGGTTACACGCTTGACGTCAGCCTCGCCTGACGTCGCAAGACCTGAGCGGCGTCCACCGGAGGGGGTGGACGCCGCTCAGCACTTTCTCGACCCAGTTGGCGCAGATCGCGTGGCGAGGTCACAGCCCGTCGCGTGACGCCTTGACCCGTTCACGCCGCTCGAGGCGGGCGTGGCGGCGGATGTCGGCCTCATGGTGGCGTCGGCGGTCGAGGTCAGTGACCAGTTCCAAGGGTGGGACCTCCACGGGGTGACCGTCCTCCCCCAGGGCAACGAACACCAGGTAGGCGCTGGTCGTGTGGCGTACCTGGGCACCATCCCAGGACTCGGCCTCGACGCGGACGCCAACCTCCATGGACGTGTGCCACACCGCGTTGACGCGAGCGCGCACGATCAGCAGCTCACCGACGTGGACCGGGCCGAAGAAGCTCAGCTCGTCGATCGACGCGGTCACTGCGGGACGTCGAGAGTGGCGGGCGGCCGCCGTGCCCGCAGCGGTGTCGACCTGGTGCATGATCACGCCACCGTGGACGTTGCCCAGGCCATTGGCGTCGTGGTGGGTCATTGGCCGGATGAACGTGACCTCGTGGGCGGCCCGGGGCGGCTGGTCGGTCATTCGAGGCCCTTCGGCTGCCACTGCAGCAGGAGTGGGATCGGGAAACGGCCGGGCAGGTCGAGCAGGAGCAGCCCGATGGCCCAGCGTCCGTCCACGGGCCAGGTCCGGTCATGGGTCAGCGCGCGCACTTCGAGGCGCAGCCACGGCCATGGGAAGCGATCACGATCGGGGAACTCGACGGCCACGCACGGCCGTCCGTCGATGACCGATGACTCGGCGACGACGCGGATGCTCCGGCAGGATGGAACGTGGCGCCGCCGGCCGCTGCGCTCCATCAGGACGCCGGTCCCCTCGGCGAAACGGATTCCCTCGACGGATCCGGCCTGCAGGAGGCGCAGCGCCCGATGCCAACGCTTGCGGATGACCTCGGGGCCGGTGGGGACAAACTCCCAGTCGCCAAGAAGTTGTGACGGGGTCACGGCTTCTGCGTTGCGGAAGCGGTGGCGGCCGGCGGCGAGGGTCGCGAGATCAGGTCGGCGACTGGCAAGCGCGGGCACGGGGACTCCTGGGACGGCTGACGGGGACCGACCGTTGGCGGTCGGCGTCAGGACGGCGTCAGTAAAGCGCTGCAGCCAGCTGGGGGCGGGTCGATCGCACCAGGGGGTCATCGGGGCCCAGCACCGCGAACAGGGCCACCAGCTGCTCACGGGCTGTGTGGCGTTCGTCACCGCCGGCCCGCACGGCGGCCAGCAGCGCCGGGAAGCCCTCGTCGTAGTTGCCTGCGGCTGCCAGCAGCCGACCCAGCGCCAGCTGCGCCGGGCCATCGGACGGGTCTGCCTGCACGCGTCGACGCAGTTCCGCCTCGTCGCCGTCCGCAGCGGCGGCAAGGTCCAGTCGGATCAGGATCGCCTCCACCCGCGGATCGGGCCGGTGGGGCGATACCAGGGCTCTGGCACGATCAGGGTCATCGACTGCCACCAGGTTGGCCAGTCCGACCGCGGCGCCCAGGTGGCCTGGTTCCAGCGCCAGCGCGGCCTCGTAGGCATCTTGCGCCGCCGCTCGATCGCTGCCGAGGCTGGCGTCGCCGCGCGACACGAGCCGGTCCGCCTCCGACGGGACGATCCGATCCAGGAATGCCTCGATGGCTCCGGGTGGGATCGCACCGGTGAACTCGTCGACCACCCGACCATCACGGAAGGCCTTCACGGCCGGGATCCCCTGGATGCGAAACGCACTGGCCAACCCCTGATTGGCGTCCGTGTCGACCTTGGCCAGGACGACCTCGCCACCACGCGCGGAGACGGCCTGTTCGAGCATCGGCCCGAGTGTGCGACACGGTCCGCACCACGCCGCCCAGAAGTCCACGACCACTGGCACGGTCCGCGATCGCTCGAGGACCTCGGCCTCGAAGGTCTTGTCGGTGACGTCGATCACGGTCATCGGGGTCCTCGGCTGATCGCACGGCGATCGGTGCGGTTGCTTGCGGTAGGCCTACTCGTCCCAGAGCCGCAGGCCGGTGACGGCCCACGCATCGTCGATGACGTAGGCGGTGCCGTAGTCGGTGGCGACGATCAATGGCCCGATGGCGTTGGCGTCATCCGGCAGGTCGTACTCCCAGGCGTTGCCACAGGTGTCGAAGTCCAGGCCCCGAATGGTCCCGTCGATGTCTGCAAGCAACCAGCGTCCCCCGCCGGTGATCGGCCACTCGGGGTACCAGGCCGGCCCCGTGCAGCTTTGTGTCCCGCCGTAGATCTCTGCCTGCAGCAATGTCGGCCCGGGCTCGCCGATGGCGAACACGATGCCCGATTCCGAGCGCACGGTCGGCTCGTTGATCTCCAGGGGCAGCGTCCACATTGGGTCGCCGGTGCCCCCGTCTATGCCGCGCAGGGTCAAGCCATCGGCCAGTATCGCGACCGAGTCCTCGGCCACCAGTCGGATCGCGTTTGGATCGATGCCGGCGAAGTTCGAGGTCCAGATCACCCCGCCGCCCTCCAACTCGATGGACGTCAGGGTCAGCGCGCTGTCGGCCACCGACGCCACGACCAGGGCCCCGTTGCTTGTCTCCGCTGCAGCGACGGGTTGGGACGGCAGATCGGTGGTCCATTGCACGTCGCCGCTGTTCGCGTCCAGCGCGGTCAGCGAGCCGTCGGCGATGACCATCGCCGCGTCGCCGGGGTAGGTCTCGGGCAGCAGCCAAGGTACGGACGTCGTCGGGTGCTCCCAGAGCAGCTGGCCGTTGGCGGGGTCCAGCGCCACCACGACCCCGCCACCGACGGCATAGACGTACCCGGATTGGGTGGTGACCGGCTGCACGTTGGTGTCCCCGCGACCGTAGGTCCAGGCCTCGGAACCGGAAGTCGACGCCAGCGCCCGGATGCCGCCGCCATCGTGGACGATCACCAGCCCCTCCGCAACGGCCAGCCCGATGTCGTCCTGTTCCCCGGGCGTCTCCCGAGCGACACTCCACCGCTCGGCACCCGTGTCGAGGTCGAGGCCGAGGACGCGTTCGCTGGTCACGACGTACACGAGCAGCGAGTCTGTCGTGCCCACCAGCGCAGGACCGTCCCGCAGTGTCGTATGGAACAGCAGGCGTCCGGCGCCGGAGTTGGGCCCGTCCGGGAAGAGCAGGGTGCCGTCGGCCAGCGTCGGCTGGCCGTCGCCGCTTTCGTCGGGCACCTCGCCGTCGTCGTCGTTGCCCCCGGTCAGGGAGACCGCCGCGATCGTGACCATTGCGACCACCGCCACGCCGCCCAGGATCATTGCCAGGCGCCGGCGCGAACCCGACGGCGATTGGTCGTCCCCGCCTGCCTCGGCGTGCAACGCTGCGTCGGGTTCAGGCTGGTGCGCGGTCGACGTCTGTTCCAGAGGGGTCGAGGGAGCGGGCGAACGACTGGTGTCGTGGTTGGACTGGCGCGCCGACACGACGTGGACACGGGTCGCGTCGTCGCCGTTGCCGGTCACCGACGCTGCGTCGGCCGAACCTGCCACGACGTCCAGGACGACCGGCGCGGTTGTCGACCATCCCTGCTCGGCCTGGGCGCTGACCAGCAGCGTCGCGAACTCCAGCGCAGTGGCCGGTCGATCCTGCGGGTCCTTGGCCAGGCCGGCCTCGATCACCGCGGCGAAGGCGTCGGGGAGGCCGAGCGTGCGGGCGTCCGGGACAGGTCGCGACATGATGGACGCGATCATCTGGGAGACACCACCGTCGGGGCCGGGGTCGAAGGCCGGCTTGCCGTTGGCCAGCGTGAACAGCGTCGAGGCGAGGGCGTAGACGTCGACCGCCGCCGTTGGCGGGGAGCCGTCCAGCACCTCGGGTGCGGCGTGGGCGAGGCTGGCCGTCACCGAACCCGCGACCGTGCGGGTTCCGGCGGCGACGCGAGCGATCCCGAAGTCGGCCAGCGCGGGCTCGCCGTAGGAGGTCAGGAGGAGGTTTTCGGGCTTGACGTCACGGTGCAGGATCTCGGCGCGGTGGGCGGTCTCCAGGGCGCCGGCGATCTTGACGCCAACCTCGGCGATCTCCTGGGCGCCCATGGGGCCTTGGGCGAGAAGTCGGTCGGCAAGCGAACCGCCGGTCAGGTAGGCCATCGCGACCCAAGGGCGGCCATCGGCCGTGGTGCCTGAGTCGTGCACGGTGACGATGTTGGGGTGCTCGCTCAACAGGCCCAGGATGCGCCCCTCGCGATCGAAGCGCCGGCGCGCGGTCTCGTCGAGGTCGGTTGCAAGGACCTTGATGGCGACGTTGCGATCAAGGCCGCGCTGGCGGGCGCGATAGACGACACCGAAACCGCCCCGCCCGATCTCGACGAGATCTTCGTACCCCTCGACCTCCACGACAGCTCCTTGCCCACTCGGTGGCGGCAACCATCACCGTTGCGCAGCCAACCACGAACACGGCGTCTGTGGTTGGCTCGCGCCGAGGAGGGAGCTTTGGACGTCGAGGTGGTGGTCGTTGCAGCCGACGGCAGCGAACGCGAGGTGGCCCTTCGTGCGCGCCCTGGCCATGCCGTCCGCAATCTGGCCGAGGCGCTGGCCGACCACCTCGGGACGCGCGTGGGCGATCTGTTCGCCGACGAGCCAGATGGCTCGAGGTTGCTGCCTGCCGACCTCGATGTCGACGCCGCGGGGCTGCGGCGGGGCCAGGTCCTGCGCTGGGTGCCTCGGTCGGCCCCAGCTGCGGCGTGGGAGGTGGTTGTCCACGCGGGCCCGGATACCGGCAGGGTCGCCGGCCTTGCTTCGGGCACCACCGTCCTCGGCAGGTCCGGGCAGGCCGACATCGTCGTCCACGACGCATTTGTCTCACGCAGCCATCTCCGGTTGGAGGTGACGGCGTCTGGTGTCCAGGTCACCGATCTGGGCTCGGCCAACGGGACCCTGGTGCAGGGCCAGCCGATCGCGACCGGCCACACCTGTGATGACCGGCTGCTGGAGTTGGGTTCGACACTGATCGAGGTCCGGGCCCGACCGACGCGAGCGGCGCAGCCGCCGCAGGCGGACCGCTTCGGCGCGATCATCCTCACGCCCCCACCCGCACAGCCAGCCTCGCCCTCAGCGACTGTGGTGGCGCAAGCCACGGCGTCGACGGTCACGATCGCATCCGAGAGCATCCGCATCGCCCACCTCGTCGAGGCTGCGCGTGACCGCACGGCCCCGCTGTGGACGGCCCGGGCGGCCGATGGCATCCGATTGGTCGTGGGTTGGGCCGGTGCAGCCGACGGCGCCGCCGCGCCCCGAGCGCTCGCCGTCGACGTCCTCCGGAATGGCCTCGTCGTCGACGACGGCCAGGGCGGGGACGCGCAGCACGCCGTGGCTGTCGCTGCGACATTGCAGGCGGCGATCCTGCACGGGCCCGAAGACATCGACATCCTGGCCGTGGTCAGCCCAGGGGCTGCGCGACGCTGGTCCTGGTTGCCGTGGCTGCCCCATGCCGAGGGTCCGGACCGCGGCCTGCGCACGGATGCCGGTGCCGCGATCGCGGTCCTGCTTGCCGTGGCCACCGGCCACCTCGCCAGGCCATGCGTCGTCGTCGTCGATGCCTCGTTGCCGGGGGTCAGCGATGCCGTAGCTGGTCTGTGGACGCGGCCTGACGTGGGAGTAGTCGTCGTTGGCGCGGGGCCAGAGCAGTGGGGTGGCGACCTCGCGCGCCTGGATCTCGATCCCGCCACCGGGGCCATCCTGCTCAGGCAGTCAGTCGGCGCGACGGCGTCGACCACCGCGGGCCTGGGCCCGGTTGGCATGTCCGAGGACGTGGCCATGCAGGTCGCGCGCGATCTGGCGCCCCTGCGCCGCGCGTCGCGCGTCGTCGAGGTGGCCGTGACACGTCCCGATCTGGCCGACGTCGCGGTGGCCACACAGCCGGCCGCGCTTGCCGCAGCCTGGCGCGCACGCCGGCCCCGGGTCGCAACCATCGGACTTGGCACCGATGGGATTGTCGGCGTTGATCTGGATGCCGGTGGTGGGCCCGTCGAGGTGATCGGACCGCGGGCGGCCGTGCGCGAGGTGCTTACGGCCGCCGTCTGCAGTCTCGCGACGGCGGTTGCGCCCGACCGGATCACGATCGTGGTGGCGGATGCGGTCGTGGCGCCACGCCACCTTGGAGCCCTGCCACACGTCGTGGGCGTGGCTGGGTCAAAGGGCTTCGCCGCACTTGTGGATGACGTGGAGGTCGAGTTCGCACGTCGCGAGGCCTTGCTCAGGTCGTCGGCCGCGCCATCGTGGGACGAGTGGCGACGGACGGGCGAGGTCGTGCCGGCGCCGTTGGTCGTCGTCGTGGCCGGGGCTTCGGCCGATCCGTCGGGACGACTGGGCCGGGTCATCGAACGTGCGGTGGCCGCGTCAGGCCTTGGCGTCCACGTCGTCGTCGGCGACGATGTGCCCAATCTCGGGTCGACAGCGGCCACGTCGGTGGTCGTCGACGATGCCGGGCGTGCGACGGTCACGGGGCCGAGTGGTCGACGGATGGCAACGGTGCCCGTGGCCGTTGCCGCGGTCACAGCGGATGCGGCCGTCAGTGTCACCAACCTCGTCGGGGGCCGTCCCAGCACCACCGGCGGCTACACGTCGCTCCTGCGACTGCCGGAACTCCGCGACACCGAGGCTGCGCTGGTGCAGGCGTGTGCCCAGGCGCTGGTGCTGGCCGGCCTCCCACGCGCGACCTGGAGCCCGCCGTCGGAGTCGTTCGAACATGGCCGCGTCCAGCGGACCTTCGTGTTCACCGACATCGTGGGCTCGACCGCATTGGTCGAGGTCATCGGTGACCAGGCCTGGACCGATCTGGTCGGATGGCACGACCAGGTGCTGCGCGACGAGTTCGCCACCCATGGGGGGGAGGAGGTCGACCATGCGGGGGACGGCTTCCTCGTTGCGTTCGAGGACGCGTCGTCGGCAGTGGCGTGTGCTGTGGCGATCCAGCGGCGGCTGGCTGAACATCGCAGCACCAGCGGGTTCGCGCCGCGCGTGCGCATCGGCGGCCACCAGACCGAAGTCGTCCGGCGCGAGGGTTACAAGGGCCACGGCCTCCACCTGGCTGCGCGGATCGGTGCGCTCGCCGGCGGGGAGCAGATCGTGTTCTCGGCGTCCACCATCGACGCCGTCGTACCGCCGCCCAGGGCCGTCAACGCCCGTGTCGTGACGGTGAAGGGCGCCACGGAACCCGTCGAGGTCCTGGAGGTCGACTGGCGCTGACAGCCGCCCGGTCCCTGTCGACCGTGGTCCGCACCCACCCCGGGGACCCCGCGGCGTCAGCCGTAGGCTGGCGGCGTCCTTCGATCGAATGTCAGGAGCCCCGGCGTGGGTGACAGCACAACCGACCGTGGCAACACCGACCGTCCCAGCACCGACCGACGCCCGACCGTGCTCCTGCTCGACGGTCACTCGCTGGCCTATCGCGCCTTCTATGCCTTGCCGGACACGTTGGCGACGCGCACGGGCCAGGTGACCAACGCGGTCTACGGGTTCACGAGCATGCTGATCAAGTTGCTGGCCGATCGACGGCCGGACGCGATCGCGGTGGCCTTCGACAAGGGACGTGATGCGCGGCGCGTGTCGATGTACCCGGAGTACAAGGCCAACCGGATGTCCACGCCTGACGTCTTCCGCGATCAGTTGGGACTGATCCGCGACGTCCTGGACGTGATGGGCATTCGCGTTGTCGAGGTGGCAGCCATCGAGGCCGACGACGTGCTGGCCACGATCGCGTTTCGAGCCGCAGCATCGGGTTGGGACGCGGCGATCGTCACCGGCGACCGCGATGCCATGCAGCTGGTCGATGACCACCTCACGGTCCTGTACACCCTGCGCGGCATCACCGAGGTGGCGGAGATGACCCCGGCTGCCGTGCAGGACAAGTACGGCGTCCCGCCATCCAAGTACGTGGAGTACGCCGCGCTGCGCGGGGACACCTCCGACAACCTGCCCGGTGTCCCCGGCGTCGGTGACAAGACGGCCGCAAAGCTCATCACCGAGTTTGGCTCGATCGACGGCATCTACGCCAACCTCGACAAGGTGGCCGGCAAGAAGGTCCCGGCCATGCTGGCCGAGCACGAGGACCAGGTGCGTGTCAACCTGTCGATGATGGCCGCGCTCACCGACGTTGATGTGCCCTTGGCTGTCGAGGACCTGCGGCCCGCAGAGATCGACCCGGTGCGAGTCCGTGAGGTCTTCGGCGCCCTGGAGTTTCGCGCACTGCTGGACCGATTCTTCAGCGACGTCCTCGGTGAGGTGGAGGAGGCAGCGGCGCAGGCACCCGCCGCCGTGCCGGAGCGGGCCGAGGCGGGCGGCATCGCGACGTGGCTGGCCACGGGTGTCGCGGGTCCGATCGCGATCCATCTCGACACGACTGACCACGTCCCGCACCTCCGGCTGGTCGCCATCTCCCTCGCTGGCGCGGGGCGCGATCCGGTGTCGGGACGCCTGGAAGACCTCGACCAGACCGACCTCGTCGCCGTGGGCAGGCTGCTCGGTGACGCCTCACTTGACGTCGTCGTGCACGACGTCAAGGTGCTCGACCACGTGGCCCACGACCGCGGCTGGAGCCTGGCTGGCGTTGCCACCGACACGGAGCTGGCCGCCTACCTCCTCAACCCCGAGCAGCGCAGCTTCGAGCTCGACCGCTTGGTGCTGCAGCACCTCAGCCGCTCCATGGTGCCGACTGCCGATGGCGATGACCCCACGTCGGGTCAACTTGCCCTCGGGCTGGAAGATGATCCGTGGGAGGAGCGCGCCCTTGCGGCCCAGGCAACGCTCGACCTCGCCGTCTTCCTTGGTGACGAACTGGCCTCTCGCGGACAGGCGGAGCTGCTGACAACCATCGAGCTGCCGCTTGCACCCGTCCTGGCGGGCATGGAGCGCGCGGGCATCGCCATCGACCTCCACGTCCTCGACGAGATCCGTGAACGCCTGAATGCGCGCGTTGCGGATCTGCAGGCCGAGGTCTGGGACCACGCCGGACGCGAGTTCAACATCGGGTCGGGCAAACAGCTGCAGGAGGTCCTGTTCGAGGAGCTCGGACTGCCCAAGACGCGCAGGATCAAGACGGGCTGGACGACGGACGCCACTGCCCTGCAGTCGCTGGCCGACCACCACCCGATCGCGGAGGCCATCAGCGAGTGGCGCGAGGTCTCCAAGCTGCTGTCGACCTACGTGGATGCCCTGCCGCGGTTGGTCGACCCGGAGACGGGTCGCATCCACACCACGCTGTCACAGACCGTCGCGGCCACCGGCCGGCTGTCCAGCAGCAACCCCAATCTGCAGAACATCCCGGTACGACGTGCCGAGGGGCGCGAGATCCGTCGGGCCTTCACGGTCGGCGCGGGGTTTGACCACCTGCTGGTCGCGGACTACTCCCAGATCGAGCTTCGCATCATGGCGCACCTGTCGGGTGACGCCGGTCTGCTCGAGGCATTCGAGTCAGGCGAGGACATCCACGCCACGACGGCAGCCAAGGTGTTCGACCTGCCGCTGGAGGACGTCGACGGGGCACTGCGGGATCGGGCGAAAGCCGTCAACTACGGGCTGGCCTACGGACTGACCGCCTTCGGGCTCTCGCAGCAGCTGGGCATCGCCCCAGATGAGGCCCAGGAGATCGTCGACGCCTACATGGTCCGCTTCCCCGGGATCTCGGCGTTCCTGGAGCGGGCCGTCGAGGACGCCCGTCGCGACGGTTGGACGTCGACCCTCTTCGGGCGTCGTCGTTACCTGCCCGACCTGTTGTCGACCAATCGCCAGCGCCGTCAGATGGCCGAGCGCATGGCGCTGAACGCCCCCATCCAGGGCACTGCTGCTGATGTCATCAAGCTGGCCATGATCGAGGTCGACCGGGAGTTGGCTGCGGCGAACCTGCGCTCGAGGATGATCCTGCAGGTCCACGACGAGGTCATCCTGGAAGTACCGGACGCGGAGCTCGAGCAGGCAACCGCCCTCGTGCGCAGGGCGCTGGGATCGGTGGCCGACCTGCGCGTGCCCCTCACGGTGGACACCGCGGTCGGCCCGACCTGGTTCGACGCCCAGAAGCACTGATCGACGGTGGACCGAATGGCGTGCCTGGACATCGCCGCCCGGCCGTCGTGCCGACCATCCGGGTCGTGGTTCCCTGACGACATCTCCAAGGTGGCCCCATGTCCAACCGGATCCTCCTCGCTGACGACAGCGAGGACATGCTCATCCTGATGCGCATGGTCCTGCTCGGCGCCGACTTCACGATCGTGGGCTCGGCCACCAATGGCGATGAAGCCCTGCAGATGTGGCGTGACTCGCGCCCCCCGGAGATCTTCGCGGTGATCCTCGATCAACGCATGCCGGGCCGGACCGGGTTCGAGGTGGCCGAACAGATCCTCGCCGAGGAGCCGAACCAGCGCATCATCCTGTTCAGCGCCCAACTCGAGCCCGGCCTCGCCGAACGCGCTGCCGCGTTGGGTGTCACGGCATGCGTGGCCAAGGAGGACGTCGTGAACCTGCCCAACCACGCCGCCCTGCAGGCCTGATCGACACTGGCCGCGAGCGACGCGTCGCTCGCGTGCGTACGAAGACGTCAGGCGTCGCCTGCGACCACCTCCGCGCGTGTGACCGTGGTGTCGTCCCAGGTCAGCCCACCTGCCGCCACGTCGTCCACGGTCAGCACGTAGCGGCCAGCGGGGCCGGTCATCCTGAACGTCGCCTGACCCATGAGGTCGGTCGTCGTGGTGCCGGTGCCCTGGCGATGCGGGCCCACGAGCGTGGCGTCAACCGCGAGGTCTGGGCAGCGCTTGCCATCGGCGTCGCGGACGCGCACCACGAAGGCCACGCGCCACTGGCCGTCGTCAAGGGGCTCGGCTTCGTCGACGCGGATCCGATCCACGACGAGGGGCTGGGCATAGAGGTGGTCGCGGGGCAGGTCATCGGTCACCTTGCGCAGCACCGCATCGTCACCGGTCAGCAGCTTGGGGGAGCGGCGGCGAAAGCGCACGGGGTCCTCGTCCGTTCGGGTTGGGTCGCGACGTCGTCGCGTCGGCGGCGAGCCTCGGGCACGCCTGGATGGGGCCAGCCCGATTCGAAGGCGCCACGGTATCCTCGCCCCCTCCGAGCGTTGCCGCGCGTCGCGCGTTGCAGCGGTCGGTTTGCGCCGTTGCGCGACCGCCTTCTCCGTTTCGCGCCTTGCGTGTCGCGGCAAGGGTGTCGTGGGCGGCCCTGCCCAGACCATCACATCACCCGACAAGCAGAGATCCCTTTCCGATGTCCGAGACCCCTGACCCCACCATGCCGGCGATGACTGACCCCACGGTCATCATGCAGGACCCCGGCTCAACCCTGACCTCCACCGGCGAGACGATCGTGGAGAACGACCTGACAGACGCCGAGCTCGAAGCAGCGCTCGACGATCTGCGGCCGATGAATGATGGCGATGTCATCGAAGGCCAAGTCGTCAAGATCGACCCGGACGAGGTGCTCCTCGACATCGGATGGAAGTCCGAGGGCGTGATCCCGGTCCGTGAGCTCTCCATCAAGATGGACATCGACCCGCACGACATCGTCATGATCGGCGACGTCATCCAGGCGCTGGTCATGAACAAGGAGGACGAGCAGGGTCGTCTGGTCCTGTCCAAGAAGCGCGCGCAGTACGAGGCAGCCTGGGGCACGATCGACGGGATCTACGCCAACGATGGCACGGTCATCGGCACGGTCATCGAGGTCGTCAAGGGTGGCCTCATCCTGGACATTGGCCTGCGCGGGTTCCTGCCGGCATCGCTGGTCGAGATGCGTCGCGTGCGTGACCTGGCCCCGTACGTCAGTCAGCAGCTGGAGTGCAAGATCATCGAGCTGGACAAGAACCGCAACAACGTGGTCCTGTCACGCCGCAAGTTCCTCGAAGAGACCCAGTCGGAGTTCCGCACCGACTTCCTGCGCTCGCTGCAGAAGGGTGAGGTCCGCGAGGGTGTGGTGTCCTCCATCGTCAACTTCGGGTCGTTCGTGGACCTGGGTGGCGTGGACGGCCTGGTGCACGTCTCGGAGCTGTCATGGCAGCACATCGACCACCCGTCCGAGGTCGTGGAGGTCGGCGACAAGGTCCAGGTAGAGGTCCTCGACGTCGACATGGAACGCGAGCGCGTGTCGCTGTCGCTCAAGGCCACGCAGGAAGACCCGTGGGACAAGTTCGCGCGTGAGCACGGCGTCAACGAGGTCGTCGACGGCGAGGTCACCAAGCTCGTGCCGTTCGGCGCCTTCGTCAAGGTGGCCGAGGGGATCGAGGGCCTGGTTCACATCTCTGAGCTGGCCGACCGTCACATCGAGGTCCCCGAGGCCGTCGTCAACGTGGGCGACCAGGTCAAGGTCAAGGTCATCGACATCGACACCGTGCGCCGTCGCATCTCCCTGTCGCTGAAGCAGGCCCTTCCGGGCGGCGGTGGCGGGACGGGCTCGGACGACGCCATGTCCTACGAGGAGCCGCCGGCCGTCGCCGCCTACTCGTCCGGCGACGACGACGCCCCGGCGACCGGCATGGCCGCGGCACTGGCCGCAGCCGGCCTCTCGGGTGCCAAGGCTCCAACACCTGAGGCAGTGGCGTTGGCCGAGGTCGAAGCCGCCGAGGCTGCTGCCCCGGTCGCTGAGCCCGAGGCTGAGCCCGAGGCTGAGTCTGAGTCTGACGCTGCTGCTGAGCCGGAGGCCGAGCAGGCTGCTGAGCCCGAGGTTGCTGCTGAGCCGGAGGCCGAGCAGGCCGCTGAGCCCGACGTTGCTGCTGAGCCGGAGGCCGAGCAGGCCGCTGAGCCCGAGGTTGTTGCTGAGCCCGAGGTTGTTGCTGACCCGGAGGCCGAGGCCGATGGTGCCCAGGCCTGATCCGCTGGTTCCAACTGCCTGACACGACAACGCCCCGGCCCGCGCGCCGGGGCGTTGTCGTACCCGCCGCGTACTGTCGCGGCCGGCGACGATGGCTGGAGGCGTGGTGCTGGTGGTGGGGTTGACCGGCGGCATTGGATCCGGCAAGTCGACGGTGGCAGGCCTGTTGCGGCAGGCAGGTGCGGTCGTGATCGACGCCGATGCGATCGCCCGCCTGGTGGTCGAACCGGGTCGGCCCGCACTGGCGCAGATCGTCGACCGTTTCGGCGCGGAAGTCCTGCTGGCCGATGGCAGGCTCGACCGCCCCGCGTTGGCTGGGGTCGTGTTCAACGACCCCAGCGCACTGGCGGACCTCGAGGCGATCACGCACCCGCGGATCGGTGAGGAGATCGCAACCCGGTTCGCAGCGATCCAGGCGGAGGAGGCTGCGGCCCCCGGTGTCCGGCGGGTCGTGGTCCTCGACCATCCCTTGCTGGTCGAGTCGGGGATGGCAGCCGGCCTGGATGTGGTCGTGGTCGTGGAGGCGCCGATCGAGGCCAGGGTGGCTCGGCTGGTCCAGCGGGGCCTTGACGAGGCCGATGCGCGGGCCCGCATCGCCGTTCAGACCGACGATGCCAGTCGTCGTTCGGCGGCCACGCACCTCATCGACAACGGCGACACGCTGGTGGTCCTCGGTGCACAGGTCGCGGGCCTCTGGCACGAGTTGCTGGCCCGAGCAGAGGTGGCCGAGTGAGCGCCCGACCTACACCACTGCACCTGCGCTTCCTGGGCCTGGCCATGGCGGTCGTGCTGCTGTTCGGGGCCCTGCTCCTGGTCACGCGGCGCAACGCCGATGATCGCGTCGAGCCAACCGGGCAGGGCGCCAGCACCGACGGTGGCGCACGCGACGGGGAATCGCCGGGCGGCACGGCTTCCAGCCCGCCACCCGTGCCGTTGGACGACGACCAGCCGCCGCTGGACGCCGCAGCGGCGATGGTGCTGCTCACCGACGTCGCGGCGGCGCAGGACGCCGGAGCCGCGCTGCTGGTCGAGGCGGCGGCCCTGCTCGCAGACACGACGTGGGGTGGGCTCGACCGCGTCGCGAGCGACGACGTGCGCTCGCGTCCGGTGTACGTGGTCGATGCCGTGGTTGCACCGGACCGTCGGCACGTCGACGCGACCGTGCTCATCGCGGTGGCGCCACCAGGCTCAGCCGATGCCTCGATGGTCCTGCGTTTCCTGCCCGGTGCGTCAGCCGTGACCGATGCTGGCTCGGTGCCGGATGTCCGGGTGACAGTCGACGGGTTGCCGGTGGACCATGTCCTGGATGGCGACGGGGCCCGGCTCGTCGTCACCTCGGATCGGCTGGCCGACACGGACGGGCCACCACTGCTGCTGCGCGTGGAGGTGGGCTACGACGTCCCCGATCGGCGAACGATCGTGGACGACGGCGGGCCCGCGGGATTCGGTCTGCTGGCGTGGAACCCGGACATGACGATGCTGGGACACTTCGTCCCGCTGCTCACCTTCGAGGACGGGGCGATGATCCCCTGGGGTGACGTCGGTTCGTTTCCCGTTGCCGCCTGGTCCGTGGTGCTCGATCACCCGGGGGTGGCGGTGACCGGTGGCGCGGAAACCGATTGCCCACAACCAAGGGACGGCTGTGTCTGGGCCCGCGGCCTGACGCTTCGCGACCTGGCGATCGCGGTCTACGACGATGCCGTGACCGTGTCCGAGGATGACGGCGTGCGCGCCATCGGTTCCTCCCGAAGCCTCAGTGCGTCGACGGCCGACACGATCGTTGCGGAGTCACTGGCGGCGCGCGACGTCCTGACGGACCTGTTCGGGGCGCTGCCGTGGCCCGACATCGATGTCGTCCTGGCCCCCCTGACCTCAGGTGCCGCCGGCATGGAGTTCCCAGGCCTCTACATCCTGCGAACCGACACGGCGGGCAGCCTCGGCGGTGGGTTCGGCACCTACGTCGCCGCGCATGAGGTCGCCCACCAGTGGTTCCACGCCTACCTCGGCAATGGGTCCCTGGGATCGCCAGTGGTGGACGAGTCACTTGCCCAGTACGCGTCCTACCTGTTCTTCGCGGATGAGTACGGCGAGGGCGCCGCCAGCAACCTGGCGACGCGCTACTACGGCGATCGCTACCGCGGGTGGCGCCAGTCAGGCGGCAAGGACGTCGCCCCTGCCGCCAGCCTGGCCGACTTCGGGTCCAACGACGTCTACGGACCGATGGTCTACGCGCGCGGCGCCCTGGCCTGGATCGCTGCAGAGCAGGCCATTGGCCGTGACGTCGTGGTGGGTTTCGTGCGGTCGCTGGTGGCCGACCACGGGTTGAGCGAGGTGGATGTCACAGCCGTCGTGCAGGCTGCGGACCTGTGGTCGATGGATCTGGCGGACGTCCTGCGCCGCTGGTGGATCGACCCGACCCCGATTCCCTTGGAGGATGTGCCGTGAGTGCCCTCGACCTGGCCTCCTTGGACCGGTTTCGAGCGCCCGGGACATTCGAGGTCGTCAGCGAGTTCCAGCCTTCTGGCGACCAGCCAGCGGCTATCGAACAGATCGTGCAGGCCTTCGACGATGGCGAGAAGGCGGTCACGCTGCTTGGCGCCACCGGCACCGGCAAGACCTTCACCGCCGCCAAGGTGCTGGAGCGCATCCAGCGGCCCGCCCTGGTGATCGCGCCGAACAAGACGCTTGCGGCCCAGCTCGCCAACGAATTCCGCGACTTCCTGCCCGGCAGCGCTGTGGAGTACTTCGTCAGCTACTACGACTACTACCAACCAGAGGCCTACATCCCGTCCAGCGACACCTACATCGAGAAGGACTCGTCGATCAACGACGAGGTGGAGCGCCTGCGTCACCGGGCGACGATGGCGCTGCTGTCCCGGCGCGACGTCGTGGTGGTGGCGTCGGTGTCCTGCATCTACGGCCTGGGTGCGCCGCACCAGTACGCGGGCAAGGTCCTGTGGTTGCGCCAGGGCGAGGAGCTCGGCCTGGATGCCAGCATGCGCAAGCTGGTCGACATGCAGTACACGCGCAACGACATGAACCTCACGCGCGCAACGTTCCGGGTGCGCGGTGACACGCTGGAGGTCTTCCCGGCCGACGCGGAACTGGCGCTGCGTGTGGAGTTCTTCGGCGACGAGATCGACCGGATGCAGCGCCTGAACACCCTGACGGGCGAGGTCTCGGGCGAGCTGACGCAGTACCCCGTCTTCCCTGCATCGCACTACGTGACCGACCAGGAGAACCTGATCCGTGCCGCCGGCCAGATCGAACAGGAGCTTGCGCAGCGCCTGTCGGAACTGGAGTGTGAGGGCAAGCTGTTGGAGGCCCAGAGGCTGCGGATGCGCACGCAGTACGACCTCGAGATGATCCGCGAGGTCGGGTTCTGCAACGGCATCGAGAACTACTCGCGCCACCTCGATGGCCGCCAGCCGGGGGAGCCCGCCTACACGTTGCTGGACTACTTCCCGCGTGACTTCGTCGTCATGACCGACGAGTCGCACGTGACGATCCCGCAGATCGGGGGCATGTACGAGGGCGACCGATCCCGCAAGGTCACGCTCGTCGAGCACGGGTTTCGCCTCCCAAGCGCACTCGACAACCGCCCGCTGCGCTTCGACGAGTTCCTGGATCGCATCGGGCAGCGGCTCTTCATCTCGGCCACCCCCGGCGACTACGAACGGCGCGAGTCCTCCACCATCGCCGAGCAGATCATCCGCCCCACCGGTCTGGTCGACCCCGATGTCGTGGTGCGCCCGACCAAGGGCCAGATCGACGACCTGATGGAGGAAGTACGCCAGCGCGTCGCCGCCGACGAACGGGTCCTGGTGACCACCCTGACCAAGAAGATGGCAGAGGACCTGACCGACTACCTCTTGGAGCATGGCCTGCGCGTCCGGTACATGCACTCGGACATCGACACGGTCGAGCGGGTCGAGATCCTGCGCGGCCTGCGGCTGGGGCAGTTCGACGTGCTGGTCGGCATCAACCTCCTGCGCGAGGGCCTGGACCTGCCGGAGGTGTCGCTGGTCTGCATCCTCGACGCTGACAAGGAGGGTTTCCTGCGCTCCGAACGGTCGCTGATCCAGACCATTGGACGCGCGGCACGCAACGTCAACGGCCAGGTCATCATGTATGCCGACCGGATGACCGACTCGATGACGCGGGCACTGGACGAGACCGACCGGCGGCGCGCCAAGCAGGTCGCCCACAACCTCGAACATGGGATAACGCCGCAGACCGTGTCCAGGCGAGTTGCCGACATCATCTCGGCCGTCCGGGCGGAAGAGGCGGGGGAGGCCTACGTCGGCGAGGAGATGACGTCCGTGGCCGGCCGGCGCGGCGCCTCGGCCCCGTCACAACTCCCGCCGCAGGAGGAGTTGCAGCACCTGATCGACCGGTTGGAGGTGGAGATGCACCGCGCCGCAGCCGAGCTGAAGTTCGAGATCGCGGCCCGCCTGCGCGACGAGGTCGCCGACCTCAAGCGCGAACTCGTCGCCATGAAGGAAGCACGCGTCTGAGTAGCACCCGCAGGCGCGCTTCGGGCATTTCGTGGCCAGCGCCAAACGCCCTCTAGGGTGACGGACCCGGCCCGCCTTGGAGACGACATCGTGACGAGCGTGCTGACCTGCGCCGGTTTGCACAAGCGGTTCGGTGATCTCGAAGCGGTTGCCGGGGTGAGCTTCACGATTGCCCCGGGCGAGACCTACGGGCTCCTGGGCCCCAATGGCGCCGGCAAGACGACCACGATCTCCATGGTCTGTGGGCTGCTCGAAGCGGATGCTGGCGAAGTGTTCGTCGCGGGTGAGCGGATGACGACCACCACCACGTCGATCCGTGCCCTGGTCGGCTACGTGCCCCAGGACATCGCCATCTATCCGGACCTGACCGGTCGCGAGAACCTGGTCTTCTTCGCGCGCCTGCAGGGGCTGCCGCGTACGGCAGCGCGTGAGCGGGCAGCCGAGGTGCTGGGTGTGGTCGGCCTGACCGACCGCGCCGACGATCGCAGTTCCGAATACTCGGGTGGGATGAAGCGCCGTCTGAACATCGGGATTGGGTTGCTGCATCGCCCCACGCTGTTGGTTCTGGACGAACCCACCGTCGGGGTCGACCCGCAGAGTCGCAACGCCATCCTGGCCAGCGTCGAGGAACTGGCCGGCGCAGGCATGGGCGTGCTGTACACGACCCACTACATGGAGGAGGCGGAGCGGCTGTGTGATCGCGTCGGGATCATCGACGCCGGCGCCCTTCGTGCAGAGGGAACGCCCAAGGACCTGATGGAAACAACCGGGGCACCCGATCTCGAGGCCGTGTTCCTTGAGCTCACCGGCAAGCAGTTGCGGGACTGACGTGCAAGCTGCCTGGCTGATCCTCGGCAACGATCTGCGGCAGCGCAGCCGGGACCGGTCGATCTGGATCATGGCGATCGCGGCCCCGCTGGCACTCGCCGCGGTCTTCGCGTTGACGCTGCCGGACGTCAACCAGGGGATCGATCCACCCCGCTGGGTGGTCGTGGACGAGGACGGTGGAACCCTGGCCAACCTGTTCACGGCCTTCGCACTCCCGATCGCTGCGGACGGGCTCGAGGCCACGATCAGCGTCGTTGAGGACCGGGCTGTTGCCGCGGCCCGCGTCGCCGACGGCACCTACGACGCTGGCTTCGTCGTGCCGGCCGGCGCCGGCGATACAGGCGCCGGGCCGGTCGTCGAGGTGTTGACCGTGCAGGGGCGCCTGATCCAGTCGTTGGTCGCCGAGGCCGTCGCCCGCGCCTTCGCCCACGGGGTGGAGCAGGTGCTCGTGGCGACGGCGGCGGCCGAGGAGTTGGGTGCCAGCGCCAGCGAGCTGCAGGCGGTACCGGGGATCGCGTTCGCCACTGCGCTTCCGGCCACCATCGTCGAGGTGCCGGCCGCTGACCGGGTCCTCGACCTGACAACGTTCCTGTCAGCCGGCATGGCGGTCATGTTCTTGTTCTTCGCGGTGCCCTTCGGAGTCACCAGCCTGTTGGAGGAACGCTCCATGGGCACGTTGGCGAGGCTGCGGGTGGCACCCGTGCCGGCATGGTCGATCCTGGCCGGCAAGGTTGCGACCAGCCTGGTCATCGGCGTCGCGTCCATGGGCAGTCTGATCCTTGCCACGTCGCTCCTGCTGGGCGCAAGCTGGGGTGACCTCCTCGGGGTCGCCAGCCTGGTGATAGCCGGCGTGGTCGCCGCCGTCAGCCTGGTGGGCGTCGTGGCCGCCGTGGCCAGAACACCTGAGCAGGCGAGCGTTGCCCAGGCCATCCTGGCGATCGTCCTGGCGATGTTCGGCGGTGTGTTCTTTCCCGTCAGCCAAGGGCCGGGCCTGCTGCGCTTCCTCAGCCTGCTGACCCCGCATGCCTGGTTCCTACGGGGCCTGGGCGACCTGGCCGTGCCGGGCGCGACCGCTGCCGACGTTGCCGGGCCCGTCGGCATGCTGCTCGCCTTCGGGCTGGGCGGTGCGCTGATGAGCGCGCTGCTTGGCCGCAACAGGATCCTGGCGCCATGACCGGACCCGTTGTCGTGATCGCGGCGAATGCACTGCGTCGGCTGCTCCGGGATCGGTCGAACCTGTTCTTTGTCTTCGTCTTCCCGATGCTCATGGTGGCCGTGATCGGCCTGCAGTTCGGCGGTTCCGGCCAGCCACTGATGGGCATCGTGGTCGACGATGATGGCGATGCCCGCGCGTTGACCGGTGACCTCCAGGCCACCGTCGACCTGCGCCACTTCGACACGCGGGCCAGGGCGCTTGATGCCGTGAGTCGTGGCGAGGTCGACGCGGCGGTGATCGTCCCGCCGCAACTCTCGGCTGCCCTCGCGTCCGGTGACGCCACCCTCGAGGTGGCCCTACGACCTGACGCCCAGGCGCTGCGCATGACCGTCGACGCGGCCCTGGCCCGCACGGCCCTGCCCCATCAGGCGGCTCGCTCCGTGAACGCGGTGCTGGGGACCGAGCCAACGCAGGCCCTGGCGACCGCGCGCAACCACCTCGACGTCGTCGCGGGCCACCTGTTGGTCGTACGCGACGTCGGTACGGACGCACTGGCCACGGAGTTCGCCGGGCTGGGCCAGTTCGACCTGGGGGCATCGTCGCAGTTGCTGCTGTTCGTCTTCCTGACCTCACTGGCTGGCGGTACGGCGATCATCGAGGCACGCCAGTTCGGGGTGACCCGTCGGATCCTGGCAACCCCCACGGCGGTCGGCCAGATCGTCGGGGGGGAAGGCCTGGGTCGGCTGCTCGTCGCCCTGACCCAGGCCGCCTACCTCGTGATCGGGACGATGCTGATCTATGGCGTGGCCTGGGGTGACCCGCTGGGGGCCGCGGCGGTGATCCTGGCCTTCTGCGCTGTCGGCGCGGGTGCGGGGGCGCTCCTTGGCGCCGCCGCGAACAACCTGAGCCAGGCCGGCGGGCTGTCGGTCATGGCCGGGCTGGTACTGGCCGCACTGGGAGGCTGCATGGTCCCATTGGAGATCTTCCCTGAGACGATCCGCACGATTGCCCATGTGACGCCGCATGCGTGGGGCAACGACGCCTTTGCCGAGCTGGTGCGCCGTGACGGTTCGCTGGCAGATGTGGGCGGCGAAGTTGCGGTGCTGCTGGCCCAGGCCCTCGTCCTGTGGGGGCTGGCCACGTGGCGGCTGCGGCATCGGCTGCTGGTTCAGTAGCGGGCCTGGGCATGGCGCTGCGGGGGCATGCGTCGGGCAGGGCTAGCCTGCAGCCATCCACCATCGCGAGGTCGTTGTGACCGGGCTTCATCGCATCATCGGCTACGTCGTGCTGCTGGGCGTGCTTGTTGCCGCCATGCATGCGCGCAGCCTGGTGCGATCTGGCCGCGAGTATGCGCCGGGGCCGTACGTGGGAGCCGTGGTCGCCCTTGACCTGCAGGTTCTGATCGGCGCCGTCGTGTACGTCAGCGATCGCGTCTGGGACGTTGCCGACACGCCGCTGCTCACCTGGGTGCATCCGGTCCTGATGGTCGCCGCCCTCGCCGTCGGCCATGTCGCCGTGCGGCGCGCCCGATCCGAGCAGATGGCTGCAGACGGCTTCGCCACCGTGGGCCGCGGCCTGCTGGCCACCTTCGTCCTGCTCGTGCTCGGCGTTGCGGCCGCTTCGTCGGGCGTGACCTGAGGCCCTACTCGGACGTCAGCGTCCGACGCGCCCAAAGCCGTCCAGTTCCCGCCCGGTGTACTCGTCGAGCTCGATCCGGATGAACAGGTCGCGGTTCATCGTGCCGGCTTCTGGACGAAGGTCCAGCCCGTAGGCCTCCTCCTCGTCCAGTTCGGCGACGAGCGTGGCCGTGCCCTTGGCCAGCACGCTCCACGGGGCGTGTTCGCCATGGAGGTCATCGATCTGCAGCGAGACGCGCCCACCGCGTGCTGCCGCCGCTGCCTTCGAACCCGAGCCTGTTCGAATGAAGACGAGGTCGCCGTGCATCGCGTAGTTGACGGGCACGACAACCGGCTGGTCGTCCTCGCACCACGCCAAGCGCCCAACCTTGGCCGCCTGGAGCCGTTCGCGGCAGGTGAGCGATCCGAGGCGGTGCGTCCCGGCATCCGATGGCATGGCCTGCTCCCTGGTGGACTCCCTCGAATGCCAAGCTAATCGATCGCCCCCGCGACTGGGCCGCGGTCAAGTGGCCGCGCGGACCCCTGGCCCATGGACGGGGCTCGGCCGGGCGGGGCCTTCATTTGCCCCAGGCGTCCTCGCGGGCCCGACGATCGGCGAGGTAAGCCGCGGCCTCGGCTCGGCGGCTGACCTCGAGCTTGGACAGGATCGACGAGACGTAGTTCTTCACCGTCTTCTCGGCAAGGTGGATCCGTTCACCGATCTCTCGGTTGGTCAGCCCGTCGGCGATGAGGCTGAGGATGCGGACCTCGGTCGGGGTCAGCCGAGCGAGCAGCGGGTCCTCCTCGCCCTTGGGGTTGCGGATCCGTTCCAGGACGCGAGCCGTCACCTGGGGGTCAAGGATCGACTCACCACGTCCCACGCGTCGGATCGAGTCGACCAGTTCCTGACCACGGACCTGCTTGAGCAGGAACCCCGCGGCGCCGGCCATGATGGAGTTGAACAGGGCCTCGTCGTCACTGAACGAGGTCAACATGACCACTGCGGTCTCGGGACGCCGAGAGCGGATCTCGCGGCAGCCCTCGACGCCGGTTCCATCAGGCAGCCGGATGTCCATGACCACGACGTCCGGTTCGAACGTGATCGCATGCGCGATCCCGTCGGCCATCGTGGCGGCTTCCGCCACGACCTCGAGGTCGTCGTGGGCCTCCAGGAGCGTGCGCAGCCCCTGTCGGACAATCTCGTGGTCGTCGACCAACAACACGCGCGTCGTCATGGCTTGCTCCTGTCGTGAAGCGGCAGGGATGCGGAGATGATGGTCCCCGAGTCCTCGCCCGTGTCGATGGTGAGGGAGCCGTGGCGCGTGGCGGCACGTTCCTTCAAGTTGTCCAGGCCGCGCCCCGCCGACGCCGCCGAAGGATCAAAGCCGACGCCGTCATCGACGATGCGCAGGAGCACCGCCGCTCCCTCGATCCGGGCGACGACGGCGACGGCCATGGCGTTGCCATGTCGCGCCACGTTGCTCAGTGCTTCGCGCACGATGTGCACGGCATCGATGGCCAGCTCGCCCTGCACGTGGTCGTCAAGGTCGGCCGTGACGTCCAGGGACGGGCGTTGTCCCGTCGCCGCTTCGTGATCGCGCGCAAGTCGGATCAGGGCATCGCGGATCCCGGTGGGCGAGTCGGTGGGATCCTGCAGCCCGTGGATCGTCGATCTGAGGTCGGCGATGACGGCGTCGATCTGGTCGATCGCAAGGTCGATGCCCGCCGCGACGCGAACGGGGTCGTCATGCACGCGCCGCAGCGCCCCCTCCAGCGCCATCCCCACGGCGAACAGCGACTGGATGGACCGATCATGCAGGTCCCGCGAGATCCGCTCGCGTTCCTCCTGGACGGCGAAGCTGCTCAACTGCTCCATCAGGCGCATGGATGCCAGTGCTGCACCTGCTTGAGCGGCGAGCACGCCCACGAGGTGTTCGTCGGTCTCGTTGAAGCCGCCAGGCTTGTGGGTCAGGTAGAGGTTGCCGTACACGCTGCCGCCAGACCGGATGGGCACACCGAGGAAGCTGCCCATGTGCGGGTGGTTCGGCGGGAACCCGCTGGATGCTGGATGCTGCGAGACGTCGTCAAGCCGCAGGGCCTGGCGGGGGTCGCGGACGAGGACACCCAGCACGCCTCGACCCGTCGGCAGCGGTCCGATGCGCTCGACGGTCTCGTCATCCAGTCCCGAATGGATGAACCGCGCCAGTCGCTGGCCCTTTCCGATGACGCCCAGGGCGGCGTACGGGGCGCCCGTGACATCCCGGGCGGCCTGGCAGACCACGGCAAGGAGGTGGTCCACATCGCGTTCGGCGCTGAGGGCGGCTGCCGCCCGGGCAAGGGCGTCCACGGCCTCGGCATCGAGTGCCTGCATCCGCTCTCCCATGGTCCGCGACGAAGTCTGGCCCCGTGACTACACCACGTCGCGGCCGGTCGACCCAACAGGGAGGGGCCGCCCGGCCCTCGCGGTACGCGCCTCGCCACGCGACCGTGGAGGATCGGGAAGAGATGGGTGGACATGCAACGTCGGCTGTATGGCTACCGCACGCTCGACGTCGAGGTTGACGAGGCGGTGTCGCGGTTGCGTCAGCTCGTCGACGAGACCCATGTCGCCGACAGCACGCCGCTGTTGGTCCACTCGATGGGACTGTCCCTGCGGCGCGAGGTCTCTGTCGATGCGGGCGACGTTGTCGAGTTCGCAGATTCGGTTTCGGTCGACGTCAGGTTCGGCGACACCCTCCACCCCGACTGGTTCCCGGTCTTCGCCGGCCGCATCGAACTGGCAGCCTTGGCAACTGATGACGGGTCGACCCAGCTGACCGTCGTGGGGACCTACCGTCCGCCATTCGGTGCGGTCGGTGCCGCGGGCGACGCCTTCTTCCTTGGGCGCCGAGTGGGGGAGGCGACGGTCGTGGCACTCCTCGACGGCCTGACCGAGGCCCTTGTCGGGGTATCCCAGTGGTCCAGCCGCTGACCTGACGTGGCTACCAGCCGCGCGATCGCCAGGCCGACAGTGATGGCCGTTGTTGGCCGATCGTGGTGTCGTCGCCGTGGCCCGGGTAGACCCAGGTCGCGTCGGGCAACGCGCCGAACACGCGCGATTCCAGCCCGTCCATCAACTGACTGAACTTCGCTGCATCGCCCCACGTGTTGCCGGGACCGCCCGGAAACAGGCTGTCGCCGGTGAACAGGTGCGGGCGCGCCGCTCCCTCGACCCGGAACTGCAAACCGCCGGCGGTGTGGCCGGGGGTGTGCAGGACGTGGACCGTCAAGTCACCAACGGCCAGTCGGTCGCCGTCCTCCAGCCAGCGGTCGCAGGCGACCGGAAAGATCTCGGCATCGCCTCGGTGACCCCAGATGGGCCAGCCGGGATCGGCGCGCAAGTCACCCCAGGCGCGGACGTGGTCCCAGTGGCCGTGCGTCTGGACGACGGCAAGGACCTCCACATCGGCGGTGAGTTCGCGGATCCGGTCCGCGCGGGCCGCGGCGTCAACGACCAGCGCCTGCCCCGTCCTGCTGCAGGCGATCACGTAGACGTTGTTGTCCATCGCCTCGACCGAGAACTTCCGCACCCGCACAGCACCGTCAAGGCGCTCGATCGGCGGGCCATCAGCGACTACGTGCCCGAGGTAGTCATCTGCCACCGGAGGTCCCGTCCAGTCGGCGGCCAAGCGTGCGGCCGGATCCCTAGTCTGCCAGTGCCGCGACCTACGAGAGACAACGATGCCAGGCATGGGCCGACGTCAGTTCGTGGGGCGCATGACATCGCTGGCCGCCGCGACATGGGGCGCCACGGTCTGGAGGCCGGGGTTGCGCCTGGCCAGGGCCCAGACCGCCGGCCGCGTCGTGGACCCCAGCGGCACCACGCTGGAGTCGCTGCTCCTGCCGGTTGGCGACGGTCCGTACCTCACGCTGACACCCGGGCCCGGCCTTGTACAGGTCGTGCGCGAGGAACTGGCGACCGGTCAGGTGGGACGTGAGTCGCGCCGGACGGCACTGGGCAGCATCGTCCACCTGACGGACGTGCACATCGTGGACACGCAGTCGCCTGCGCGCGTGGAGTTTCTGGACCGCGACGCCGATCCACCGCAGGGGTCGATCCCGTTCGGCAGTGCATGGCGGGCGCACGAGACGCTGACCGCTCACGTGTCCGAGGCGATGGTCCAGCGCGTTCGCCAGATCGCCAACGGGCCGGTCACTGGCCGAGCGTTCGACGTCTGTGTCTCGACCGGCGACAACATCGACAACCAGCAACGCAATGAACTGCAGTGGTTCATCGATGTCCTCGACGGCAACGAGGTCGCGCCCAACTCCGGAGATCCCGACCGCTACGAAGGCGTCCAGGACACCGAGGCCGCGTTCTACGACGAGCACTACTGGCACCCCGACGAAGTCGCGCACCCGGTCTCGGGCGAGCCGGACCTCTACAAGCGGCGCGACGGCTTCCCGTCCCTGCCTGGGTTGCTCGAGGCGGCGATCCGTCCGTTTGTCGCCAGCGGCATTGGACTGGCGTGGTATTCCGCATACGGCAACCATGACGGCCTGCTGCAAGGCAACGCCCCCCAGAACGACGCACTGCAGGCGATCGCGACGGGTCCGCTGAAGGTCGTGAGCCGTCCCGGGCTCACCACGGGCGACCTGCAGAGCGGGTTCGACCGGTTGGATCCGACCGTCCTCGCTGCTGCGCTGAGCGGCCCAGGACGCCCGGTGACCGCCGACCCCGACCGCGCCTTTGTCAGTCCGGTCGAATGGATCCAGGCGCACCTCGACTCGGCGACGGCGGCGCGGGCCGGGGGAGGGCACGGCTACACCCAGGACAATCTCGACGCGGGCACCCTCTACTACACGTTCCCCATTGCCGAGGAGATCCTCGGGATCTGCCTGGACACCATCAACCGTGGTGGGTACGCGGAAGGTTCGATCGGGCGCAACCAGTTCGACTGGGTGGCAGCACGACTGGCCGAGGTGCACGCCCGCCATCACGACGATGCTGGCAACGAGGTTGCGACCGGCAACGACGACCGCCTGGTGATCCTGTTCAGCCACCACAACCTTGCCACGATGGACAACCCGAGCGTCGGTCCGGCAGAAACCGACCTGGACCGCGTGATGGGCCCCGAGGTCGAGGCGATGCTGCACCGCTACCCCAACGTGATCGCGTGGGTCAACGGCCACAGCCACGTCAACCGTGTGTGGGCGCGCCCCGACCCGACAGGACGCTCCGGGGGCTTCTGGGAGGTCAACACGGCGGCGCACTGCGACTGGCCCCTGCACGCGCGCATCGTCGAGGTGGTCGACAACGCCGACGGGACGCTGTCGATCTTCGGCACGCTGGTGGAGCACGCGGGGCCGGCCAGTGGCGCCTCGGTTGACGGGGGAGTCCTGGCGCTGGCGTCGATCAGTCGCGAGTTGGCGCTCAACGACCTGCAGGTGGACGCCGCGTCGGCGCAGGGCCAGCCGATCGACGGCAACGTGGAGTTGTTGCTCCGCCGCCCGTTCGAGCGAGTGGGCGGGTCGGTCGCACCCGTCGCTCCCGGAGACGACGAGCCCACGCCGCAGCCGCTGCCGGCCACCGGGGGCGGCCTGGCGCTTGGCGCGGTCGCCGTCGCAACCGCGGCCGTCCTGGCCCGCCGATCAAGCCCGCCACCGCAAGGGCAGCAGCAACCGCGACCGGCAGTACCCCCGAACGCTTGTTCGGAATAGGCGGCCGACGTAGGCTCCCGGCCCTGCAGTCGCCGGCCCAGGACCTCCCGTGACCAGCGAGAAGATCGTCGTTCGCGGTGCCCGCGAACACAATCTGAAGAACGTCGACCTCGAGCTGCCGCGCAACTCCCTGATCGTGTTCTCTGGCCTCTCCGGCAGCGGCAAGTCCAGCCTGGCATTCGACACGATCTACGCGGAGGGGCAGCGGCGCTACGTCGAGTCACTGTCGTCCTACGCGCGCCAGTTCCTCGGTCAGATGGACAAGCCCGACGTCGACGTGATCGAGGGCCTGTCTCCGGCCATCTCGATCGACCAGAAGTCGACGTCGCGCAACCCACGTTCAACCGTGGGAACGATCACGGAGATCTACGACTACCTGCGCCTGCTGTACGCGCGCGTCGGCACGCCCTACTGCCCCAACTGCGACCGCCCCATCACCTCCCAGACGGCTGAGCAGATCGTCGATCAGGTCGAACTGTTGGAGGAGGGGACGCGCTTCCAGGTGCTCGCGCCGGTCGTGCGTGGCCGCAAGGGTGAATTCGCGGCGCTGTTCCAGGATCTGTCGACCCAGGGCTACAGCCGGGTCCGGGTCGACGGTGAGGTCCACGAGGTCACGGAAGTCCCAAAGCTTGCCAAGACCAAGAAGCACACGATCGAGGTGGTCGTCGATCGGCTGGTCACCAAGCCCGACATCCGTCGTCGGCTGGCCGACTCGGTGGAAACGGCGCTTCGCCTCGCTGAGGGCATCGCCCAGATCGAGATCGTTGCGGGCAAGGACGCGCCAGGGGATGCCGCCCCGGAACTGATCACCTTCTCCGAGCACCTCGCCTGCACGCACTGCCACCTCAGCTATGAGCCGCTGGCACCGCGCAACTTCTCATTCAACTCGCCGTACGGCGCGTGCCCGGACTGCTCGGGTCTGGGCACGGAACTGACGGTGGACCCGGACCTGGTCATCGGCGACCACGGCCGGTCGATCGACGACGGCGTGGTCCTGCCCTGGGGCACGGGCCACCAGGCCGGGTACTACCAGCAGTTGCTGCGTGCCGTGGTTGCCCACCACGGCGACGAGCCATCGACGCCGTGGCGCGATCTGTCGCCCGCCACGGTCGAGGCGCTCCTGCACGGTGTGCCCGAATCGATCCACGTTCGCTACAAGAACCGCTACGGGCGCCAGCGCTCCTACAACGCCAACTTCGAGGGAGTCATCACCTCGCTCATCCGGCGCCACAAGGAGACGGAGTCCGACCATGCGCGCGGCCAGGTCGAGCAGTACATGCGCGAGATCCCGTGCCCGACCTGCAAGGGCCTGCGGCTGCTGCCGCTCCCGCTCGCCGTGCGCGTGGGCGGGGTCAACATCGCCGCGCTGACCGGGATGTCGGTTGCCGACGCGGATCGGTTCGTGGGCGAGTTGGTCCTGACCGAACGCCAGGAACTGATTGGGGCGCGGATCCTCAGGGAGGTCCGTGAGCGGCTGAAGTTCCTGGTCGACGTGGGCCTGGACTACCTGACCATGGATCGCGCTGCGGGATCGCTGTCGGGTGGGGAGGCGCAACGCATCCGCCTGGCCACGCAGATCGGGGCCGGGCTGGTCGGCGTCCTCTACGTCCTTGACGAGCCGTCCATCGGCCTGCACCAACGCGACAACGCGCGCCTGATCGAGACGCTGCTCAGGCTGCGCGACATGGGGAACACGCTCATCGTCGTCGAGCATGACGAGGCCACGATGGAGGCGGCCGACCACGTGGTCGACATCGGTCCCGGAGCCGGCATCCACGGTGGGCACATCGTGCACTCGGGCTCGGTCGCGGACCTCAAGAAGACCGAGGCGTCCATCACGGGCCAGTACCTGTCCGGCAAGCGATCCATCCCGATTCCGGCCACCCGGCGCGTGCACAACGGTTCATCCCTGGTCGTGCGCGGCGCAGCGGAGCACAACCTCGACAACTTCGACGTCAAGTTCCCGCTCAGCACGTTCACGGTCGTGACTGGCGTGTCCGGGTCCGGCAAGTCCACATTGGTCAACGACATCCTCAGCCGCGCCCTCATGCGCCACGTGTACGGGTCGAGGGAGGCGCCGGGTCGCCATCGCGGCATCGAGGGACTCGAGCACGTCGACAAGGTCGTGGTGGTCGACCAGTCACCGATCGGCCGGACGCCGCGATCAAACCCGGCGACCTACACCGGCGTGTTCGACCACGTCCGCAAGCTGTTCGCGTCCACACCGGAAGCCAAGGTCCGCGGCTACCAACCGGGGCGCTTCTCCTTCAACGTGAAGGGAGGTCGGTGTGAGGCATGCAAGGGCGACGGCACGATCAAGATCGAGATGCACTTCCTGCCTGACGTGTATGTCCCGTGCGAGGTCTGCAAGGGCTCGCGTTACAACCGGGAGACCCTGCAGGTCCACTACAAGCACGAGACGATCGCGGCGGTTCTGGACATGACGGTGGAGATCGCGGCGGACTTCTTCCGCAACCTGCCGCGCATCGCAGGCCACATGGACACGCTCAACGACGTTGGGCTGGGCTACCTGAAACTCGGCCAGCCCGCAACGACGCTGTCCGGCGGCGAGGCACAGCGCGTGAAGTTGGCCAGCGAACTGCGCAAGCGCGCGACCGGCCAGACCGTCTACATCCTGGACGAGCCCACGACGGGGCTGCACTTCGAGGACGTCCGACGGCTGCTCGACGTGCTGCATCGGCTCGTGGACAAGGGCAACACGGTCATCGTCATCGAGCACAACCTCGACGTGATCAAGACTGCAGACCACCTCATCGACCTTGGGCCCGAGGGCGGGATCGGGGGAGGTCGGATCGTGGCCGAGGGGACGCCCGAGGAGATCGTGGGGGTCGGGACGTCATACACCGGCAAGTTCCTGCGCGAACTGCTGTGACACACGGCGTCGCCGACTCCACGATGTGCTCCCGCCATCCGGCGACGACCACGCGGCTCGCGTGCTCGCGGTGTGACACGCCGATCTGCCCTGCCTGCATGGTGAACGCGGCCACGGGGTTCCACTGCCCGGACTGCGCCAAGTCGGACCGCAAGACCGTCCCCGTGGTGCGTCGCGCGTCGACGGATCGGATCCCACCGGCCACGCTGGTGCTGTTGGGGCTGATTGGTCTGGGCTACGTCGCCACGGCCAGCCTTGGCGGCGCAGGTGGAGGCGCGACCCGGCTGCACGGTGACTTCGGCATGTACGCCCCGTCACTTGCCGACGGCCAGTGGTATCGCGTGCTCACCCACGGCTTGTTGCACTACGGCATCCTGCACCTGGCCATGAACGGCTACGCGCTGTGGGTTCTCGGACCCATCATCGAGGGACGCCTGGGCACCGCCAGGTTCATCATGCTGTGGATCGTCGGGGCGGCTGGGGCCGCGGCGGGTGCTGCGTGGCTGGAGCCAACCGCGTTGGCCGCGGGCGCGTCCGGGTCGCTGTTCGGCCTGCTGGCAGCGGCCGTGGTGCTGGAACGACGGCGCGGCATCCGCGAACTGCTGGGTTCGCGGATGGGACTGTGGCTCGCCTACGGGCTCGTGTTCACCTTCCTCATGCCTGGGATCTCGATCGGTGGGCATGTGGGTGGTGCGCTGGCCGGCGCTGTCGCGGCCGCGTTCATGTTCGAATTCGACCGCCACGGCACCCAGCGGTTCGGCCTTCTCGGCGCGACCGCGGTCGCCATCCTCGCGCTGGGTCTGACGGCGATTGGCGCGGATCACGCCGCTGATGCGCTCCGCGTCCCACCGTCGCAGCTCTGCGCGCTGCTGGCCGACCAGGGCCTCACGCCTGCAGAGTTGCTGTCCATCGGCTGTCCCTGACGCTCAGGTCGGGGGCAGGGCCACCGGGAGTACGGTCGAGTCCATGCCAGGCAATCCCGCGCAAGCCTTCAGACCGGACCCGGGCGCGATCCCGGATCAGCCGGGCTGCTACCAGTTCAAGGATGCCGACGGCAGGGTCGTCTACGTCGGCAAGGCCAAGAGCCTGCGGCAGCGACTGGCCAACTACTTCCAGGCCTGGCATCTCATCGCCCCGCGTACCCAGGCGATGCTGGAGGCGGCACGATCGGTCGAATGGATCGTCGTCGCGACCGAGGTCGAATCGCTGCACCTCGAATACACGCTGATCAAGAAGTACCGCCCGCGCTACAACATCCGCTACGTCGACGACAAGTCCTATCCCTACCTGGTCGTGACGACATCCGAGGACGTCCCGCGGGCCATGGTCAGCCGCGGCCAGGTCAAGCGCGACGACCGCTCATTCGGTCCGTACGCGAACGCCTACGCCATCCGTGAAACCCTGCAGGACGTGTTGCGGGTCTTCCCCATCCGGACGTGTTCGAACGGCGTCTACGACCGCCACGAGCGGTTGGGCAAGCCCTGCCTGTACGCCCACATCGGCAAGTGCTCTGCCCCGTGCGTGGGCGCCGTCGACCTCGCTGAACATCGGGGGCTGGTCGAGGGCTTCATGGACTTCCTGGGTGGCGACCACGACCCGGTCTTCGACCGGCTCCAGGTGGAGATGGAGGACGCGTCACAACGCCAGGAGTATGAGCTTGCTGCCCGTCGTCGCGACCAGTTGGCGTCAGCGCGCAAGGCGATGGAACGCCAGCAGATGGTCACGGAGAAGCCCGAGGACCTTGACGTCATCGCGATCCACCAGGACGAGCTCGAGGCCGCCGTGCAGGCGTTCTTCGTGCGACGCGGACGGGTTGTCGGTCGCAAGGGCTGGTCGGTGGACAAGGTCGACGCCGTGGACACGGCCCAGCTGTTGAGCGGCTTCCTGTTGGAGCTCTACACCGAACGCGATGACGACGTCCCCGCGCAGGTACTGGTGCCCGTCCTGCCGGATGAGCACGAAGCACTGGGCCTGCTCCTGGCCGGCCTGCGCCGCGACCACCGCGCCGGCCAGCGCGGCCGCCCCATCGAGCAGGTCCGTTTCGTGGTGCCCCAGCGGGGGGACCGCAAGGCCCTGATGGACACGGTGGCGGACAACGCGCGCCAGTCCTTTCAACGGACGCGGCTCAAGCGGGCATCGGACTTCAACGCACGCAGCAAGGCGCTGGAGGAACTCCAGGAGGCGCTCGGCCTGGACGAGGCCCCGTTGCGCATCGAGTGCTACGACATCTCCCACCTCGCCGGCACCGAGGTCGTGGCTTCCATGGTCGTCTTCGAGGACGGGCTGCCGCGCAAGCCGGAGTACCGCAAGTTCAAGTTGACGCAGGATCGCAACGACGACTTCGCCGCGATGCGCGAGGTCATGGCGCGCCGCTTCCGACGGCTCGTGGAAGACCGGGGCAGGCCGACCGAGCGGCGCAGCTTCGCATACCCGCCCAACCTGGTCATCATCGACGGCGGACCAGGCCAGCTCAACGCCGCCCGCGACGGCGTCGCCGCCGTCCTGGCGGAGTTCGGCGACGACCCCGTGATCGAGTCGGTCGCGTTGTGCTCGCTGGCCAAGAAGTTCGAGGAGATCTGGCTGCCGGACCAGCGTCGTCCCGTCGTCCTTCCGCGAGGGAGCGAGTCCCTGTACCTGGTCCAGCGGCTGCGCGACGAGGCGCACCGGTTCGCGGTCACGTTCCAGCGCCAACGGCGCAAGGCCAGCATCACGTCGTCGGCGCTGGACGGGATCGCGGGCGTCGGCGACGTGCGCCGCAAGGCCCTGCTGCGTTCGTTTGGCTCGGTGAAGCGACTGCGAGCCGCGACGATCGAGCAACTCGCAGAGGTCGATGGGATCTCGCCTACGCTTGCCGCAACGGTCCACGCCCACCTCCGCGAAGGGGCACCGTCGTGACTGGCTCCGTCGTCGAGTTTCCACGACGCCACATCCCTGACGGCCGGCTGACGCCCAGCATCGCCGTCATCACCGGCATGTCCGGCGCCGGGCGCACCCAGGCCGCCAAGGTTCTGGAGGACCTCGACTACTTCGTCATCGACAACCTGCCGCCGGCCCTGTTCGGCAAGGTCGTGGAGTTGGCGTTCTTCCCCGGGTCCTCGGTGCAGAAGTTCGCCGTGGTCGCTGATGTGCGCGGTCGGGAGTTCTTCGGAGACCTGGTTCACGCCATCCATGACCTGCGGGACACGGAGGCCACGGTCCGCGTGGTGTTCCTGGAGGCCGACGACGACACGCTGGTTCGACGTTACGAGGCCAGCCGGCGTCGCCACCCTGCCGAGGACGGCGGCGGCATCCTCGAGGGCATCAAGCGCGAGCGTGAGCTGCTCACGGAACTGCGCGGCATGGCCGACCTGCTGCTCGACACGTCGACGCTGAACGTCCACGAGCTGCGCGACCGCGTGATCGGGGCCTTCGGGGACAGCGACGAAGCCACGATGCACGTGAAGCTGGTGTCGTTCGGGTTCAAGTACGGCACGCCGCGCGATGCGGACCTGGTGATGGACGTTCGGTTCCTGCCGAACCCGCACTGGGATGAGACGCTGCGGCCCTTCTCCGGCAAGGACGCGCCGGTCCAGGAGTTCCTCCGCTCACAGGACGCCACTGGCCCATTCCTGGACGCGTTCTGCGACCTGCTCGACGTGACAGTGCCCGGCTATGTCAGCGAGGGCAAGCGTTATCTCACGATCGCCATCGGGTGCACCGGTGGCAAGCACCGGTCGGTTTACGTGGCCGAGCGCATCGCCGAGCACCTGACCCGAACGACCGACCTGCCTGTCAATGTCAGCCACCGTCATCTGGGCGAAGAGTGATCGGGCTGCCCGACTTCAGCGCACCCGGTGCGGAGCGCCCGCTGCGCCACGCCGTGGCGATCGGCGGTGGCCACGGACTGGCGCGTACCTTGCGCGGACTGCGCGACGTCGCCCATGACGTGACCGCGGTCGTCACCACGGCCGATGACGGTGGCTCGTCTGGTCGGCTGCGACGCGACCTCGGCGTGGTCCCGCCCGGCGACCTGCGCATGGCGTTGGCGGCACTCGCGGGCGACGATCGCCACGAACGGGTGCTGCAGTACCGGTTCGACACGGGTGACCTGTCCGGTCACGCGCTCGGCAACCTCCTGCTCGTGGCCATTGCCGACCTGGCGGGTGGCGACATCGTCGCGGCACTCGAGGAGGTCGGACGCTTTGCCGGGGTGCGTGGACGCGTGTTGCCGTGCACCACGACGCCGTTGGTTCTGCACGCCCACCGTGGTGGAGCCGACATCAGCGGGCAGGTCACGATCGCGCAGGGGGGCACGCCCGACCGCGTGTGGATCGAGCCGACCGACGTGGCTCCCACGCCCGGGGTCCTGGCCGCGCTCGCGTCGGCTGACCTGATCGTCCTGGGTCCGGGATCGCTCTACACCAGCATCATCCCGAACCTGCTGGTGCCGGGCATCGCGGAGGCTGCGACTGCCGCTGCCGGTCCGGTGGTCCTGGTTGCCAACCTGCGTGAGCAGGTCGGTGAGACAGAAGGCATGGACCTCGCCGACCACCTCGAAGCCTTGCGGCGACATGCGCCCGGGCTGGTCGTCGACGAGGTGTTGGTCCACGCCGGGGCCGCTCCGGCCGGCCTGGGTGCTCCGATGGACCCCGGTTCCCTGCTGGGGGGCGCCCCGGCCGGGTGGGAGGCGGCCCCCAGGGTGGTGACCGGAGACTTCCTCGACGGCCACGACGGCCATGACCCCGTCGCGCTGGCTGCGGCGTTCGTGCGCGTCGGCACGCCCGTCGGGTGATGGCTGGCGTGCCGGGGGGCGGCTTCACGGACCGCGTCAGGCAGGAGGCACAGACCCTGCCCCTGGGGACCCGACAGGAACGAGCGGCAGAGCTCGCCGGACTGCTGCGCACGGGCGGGTCGCTCCTGCGGGAGTCCGGCGAGGCCCTCCAATGGATCGTCGCGACGACCAGCGGCGCCGTCGCCCGCCGCGCCCATGCCCTGATGTCCGCGCTCAGCCCCGCGCGTCCGGACCTGCGCGTACGCGTCGGCGTCGGTGGACGCCGCACGTTCGGCGTGGCGGTGGACGAGGCCGCGATCACGGGCACCGTCGGACTGCTCGACGCCAACGGCCATCTGCTGCGCGCGATGCCCGAACAACTGCTTGCCCTGCCCCAACCGGGTCAGGCCGCCCTGCGCGGACTCCTCCTGGGCGGCGGTTCATGGTCCGCACCCGGGCGTGCGCCACACCTCGAGGTCGTGGCCAGCGGTCCCGAGCTGGCCAACCAGATCGCGCGGCTGCTCACGGCGGTCTCCCACCATCCCGCCATCGTCGCTGATGGCAAGACCGGGCCTCGCGCGGTCCTGAAGTCGCGGTCCGCGATAGGTGCCGTCCTGGTCAGCATCGGCGCCAGTGGTGCCTTCGTCGAATGGGACGACCAACAGTTGCGCCGCGACCTGCGCAACGAGGCCAACCGCTTGGCGAATGCGGACGCGGCCAACCTGCGGCGGTCCTCCGACGCTGCCGCGGGGCAGGTGCGCGACGTCGAGCGTGCCCTGGACGCTGTTGGCTGGGACGGGCTGGATGACGGGCTGCGTGGCGTGGCCCTTGCGCGACTCGCCAACCCCAGCGCGTCGCTGGCCGAGATCGGTGAGATGTGTGATCCGCCGGTCGGCAAGGCCACCGTGCATCGCCGGTTGCGCCAGTTGGCCCAACTTGCCAAGGTGCCCACCGGCCTGCCCGACGAGGGGGCCGCAACGCGTCGCTAGGCTCGGCGGGACCGCCATCTGCATCCCGTGCGCTCGGGGGTTGCCCCGTTGGACGCACCACATTCCAGGAGCCAGTCTCGATGACGCTTCGTGTCGCGATCAACGGTTTCGGCCGCATCGGCCGCAACTTCTTCCGTTCCGCCAAGGAGCGCGGGCTCGACTTCGACTTCGTGGCCGTGAACGACCTGACGGACCCGACGACCTTGGCCAACCTGCTGAAGTACGACAGCGTCCACGGCCGCTACCCCGGCACGGTCGAGGCGATCGAGGGCGGACTGCGCGTCGACGGCGACGACCTGCGCGTCCTCGCTGAGCGTGATCCGGCAAACCTTCCCTGGAAGGAACTCGACGTCGATGTCGTCGTCGAGTCGACCGGGTTCTTCACCAAGCGCGCCGACGCGGCCAAGCACCTCGAGGCGGGGGCCAAGAAGGTCATCATCTCGGCCCCGGCCGGCCAGCCGGACGCCACGATCGTCCTTGGTGCCAACGAGGACACCTACGACCCGGCGACCCACCACATCCTCTCCAACGCCTCGTGCACAACCAACTCGGTCGTCCCGATGGCGAAGGTGCTGCACGAGGCCTTCGGCATCGACAAGGGCCTGATGACCACGATCCACGCCTACACGGGCGACCAGAACATCCACGACGCCCCGCACTCGGACCCGCGGCGTGCACGGGCCGCGGCTTACTCGATCATCCCGACGTCCACCGGTGCGGCCAAGGCGGCGTCGCTTGCCATGCCGGAGCTGACCGGCAAGCTTGACGGCCTGGCGTTGCGTGTCCCCATCCCGGACGGATCGATCACCGACCTCGTCGTCGTGCTCGACCGTGAGGTAACCGTCGACGAGGTCAACGAGGCGTTCGCCGCGGCGGCCGCCGGCCCGCTCAAGGGGATCCTGGAGTACTCGACCGACCCAATCGTGTCGATCGACATCGTCGGCAACCCGCACTCCTGCATCTTCGACGCGCCCAACACGATGGCCAACGGCACGCTGGTCAAGGTGATGGGTTGGTACGACAACGAGTGGGGCTACTCCAACCGCCTCGCCGAGCTTGTCGACTTCGTCGGCGCCAGGCTCTGACCCGCAGGCGGCCGATGACGACCCCACTGCTTGCCGGCGTCCCGACGCTGGACGACCTCGATCCAGCTGGCAAGCGTGTCTTCCTGCGCGCCGACCTGAATGCCCCAATGGCCGATGGCGAGGTGGCAGACGAACTCCGGCTCACGGCGTCGCTGCCGACCCTGCGTCGCCTGCTCGACGGCGGCGCGTCGGTCGTCCTGGCCAGTCACCTGGGACGCCCGGCAGGCGTGGTCGATCCTGCCCTGTCGATGGCCCCGATCGGCCGGCGACTGAGCCGCCTGCTGGGCATCGAGGTGGCCGTTGCCGCCGGCGGTGTCACCGGGCCGGACGTGACAGCCCGGGCAGCGTCGTTGCGGCCCGGGGAGGTCCTGCTCCTGGAGAACCTGCGATTTGACCCGGGGGAGAAGGCCAATGACCCCGCGTTCGCGGATGCGTTGGCCGCGCTGGCCGACGTCTACGTCAACGACGCGTTCGGCGCGGCACACCGCGCGCATGCCTCCGTCAGCGGCGTGCCGGCCCGGATCCCGGGCTACGCCGGCTTGCTGCTGCAGCGTGAACTGGAGGTCCTTGGCCAGCTGGTCCGGGCGCCGGCGCGTCCCTACGTGGCCATCCTCGGCGGTGCCAAGGTCAGCGACAAGCTGATGGTGCTGGAGAGCCTGCTGACCAAGGTCGACACGATCGCCGTCGGCGGTGCGATGTGCTTCACCTTCCTTGCGGCGGAGGGCCTCGACGTCGGGGCATCGCGGGTCGAGCACGAGATGGTGGACCTCGTGGCTGAACTTGTCCGTGCCGCGCGCCAGGACGGCGTCGAGGTGCTCCTGCCGACCGATGTGGTCGTCGCCCGGGCCTTCGCGGCGGATGCGCCCGCGTCCATCGTGCTGGCCAACGCGATCCCGTCCGACCAGATGGGCCTGGACATCGGTCCCGAGTCCACGGCGTCCTACGCCGAGGCCATCGCCGAGGCGGGCGCCATCTTCTGGAATGGCCCCATGGGTGTCTTCGAATGGGACGCGTTCGCGGCCGGCACCCGTGGTGTCGCCGAGGCGATGGCGCTCACCCCGGGATTCGCGGTCGTGGGCGGCGGGGATTCCGCGGCCGCGGTGCGCAAGCTCGGGCTTGACGACCGCGTCGACCACGTGTCCACGGGCGGCGGTGCCGCGCTGGAGCTGTTGGAGGGCAAGGCGCTGCCTGGCGTGACGGCCCTGCGCCGCGCCTGACCCGCGCGCTGGCGCGTCGCGGAATCCTCCGATCGGAGCAGATCCGCATCGGTCGGTCGCTGAGCGCACGCAACGCTCGCCACGACAACCTACGACCGCCCTAGTATGACGGTGCTGCGAGGAGCCGGCACGGCCGCGCCCCGCATCGCGTTCCACCGACCCGACGAAGGGGATTTCCCGCATGAAGCGGACCAAGATGCTGCGCGCCGTGGGGGCGCTGGGTGCTGTTGCCCTGCTCGCCACCGCCTGTGGTACGGACGAGCCGACCTCGACCGACCCAACCGAAACCGACGGCACGACCGACGGAACCGATGGCACGGACGGCACCGACGGCGAGGACATGGGTCCCGTCGTCCTGTCGACCTACATCGTCGAGCCCGAGCACCTGGCGCCCCCGGCGACCAACGAATCCGAGGGCAGCGCTGTTCTGCAGTCGCTGTTCAAGGGGCTCATCGACTACGACGTGCGTACGACCGAGCCGGTCCTCGTCGTCGCCGAGTCGATCACGACCGACGACAACCAGACCTACACGGTCAAGATTGCAGACGGCTGGACCTTCCACAACGGCGAGGCGGTCACGGCCAACTCGTTCGTGAAGGCCTGGAACTGGACGGCTGACGCCGACAACGCCGAACTCTCCCAGGTCGCCAGCTTCTTCTCCTCCGTCGAGGGTTGGGCCGCAATCAACGAGGCCACCGACGGTGACTCGCTGACCGGCATGACCGGGCTCACGCTGGTTGACGAGATGACGTTCACGATCACGCTGAGCGCTCCGAACCCGACCTTCCCCGTCCAGCTCGGTTACACCTCCTACTACCCGCTGCCCGAGGCGTTCTATGACGACCCGGCCGCGTTCGAGAACGCCCCGATCGGCAACGGTCCGTTCGAGATGGACGGCACGTGGGAGCACGACGTCCAGATCGCGACCAAGCGCTTCGAGGGTTACGCGGGTGCCGACCCGGCCCAGATCGACGGCCTGGTCTTCAAGATCTATGCCGACCAGCTGACCGCCTACAACGACCTCGTTGCCGGCAACCTCGACATCATGGACTCCCTGCCGACCGAGCAGATCGAGGACGCGAAGAGCCGCTTCGGTGACCGCTTCCAGGCGACCCCATCGTCGTCCATCAACTACCTCGGCCTGCCGACCTACGTCGAGTGGCTGGGTGACGTTCGCCTGCGCCGCGCGCTGTCCATGGCGACCGACCAGGCCCAGATCACCACGCAGATCTTCAACGACGACCGCGTGCCGGCCTACTCGATGATCAACCCGGTCATCCCGGGCCACCGCGCCACGGTCTGTGACAACTGGGGCACCGACGCCGCCGCTGCCAAGGCCCTGTGGGACGAGGCCGGCGGTTACGACGGTCCGATCGAGTTGTGGTTCAACCAGGGTGCTGGTCACGACGACTGGGTCGAGGCTGTCTCCAACCAGTGGGTCAACGTCCTGGGCATCAGCCCGGACCAGATCACGTTCCAGTCGCTGGACTTCTCGGAGTACCTGCCCAAGATCGATGGCAAGGAACTGACCGGTCCGTTCCGTCTCGGCTGGGGAATGGACTACCCGCACCCCGAGAACTACACCTACCCGATGTTCCACAGCGAGTCGTTCTCCCCGAACGGTTCCAACGCGACGTTCTTCTCGAACCCTGAGTTCGACGCCGCCGTGGACGCCGGCAAGCAGCAGACCTCGCTGGACGAAGCCATTCCGTTCTTCCAGACCGCTGAGGACATCCTCTGCGCCGAGGTTCCTGTCATCCCGATGTTCTTCGGCCTGAACCAGTTCGCCTCAGCTGAGCGCGTCACTGGCCTGTACGTCGACGCATTCGGCAACATCAACTACACCGAGGTGAGTGGCGCCTGATCAAGGCACCGTCACAGCAGTGACCCCACGACGGGGCGGCCCAATGGGCCGCCCCGTCGTCGTTTCACGAGGTGGCACCCCCGCACAACCCGTCGTTGATGCGTCCCTCTCGGCCCGGCAACGTGGCAGGCTTGCACTGCGGGCCCCGAGTGAGTCGCTGGACAACGACGCCACCACCCCGGGCATGCGCGCCGCGCCCTGGATGGGGGACGGCTACCCAGGAAAGGACACGCGATGGGTCGCTACGCCCTGCGACGCCTGTTCCACTTCATCCCGGTGTTCTTCTTCGCGACCTTCCTGGTCTATGCGTTGGTGTTCGCCATGCCCGGTGATCCGATCCGCGCCCTGGCGGGTGAGAAGCCGGTCAATGCTGCCACCCTGGAAGCCATGCGGGAGCGCTTCAACCTCAATGACCCGCTGCTGATCCAGTACGTCAAGTACATCAAGGGGGTCTTCACGGGTGACCTGGGGACCAACTTCGCGCAGCGACCGGTGTGGGACATCCTCAGCCAACGCATTCCAACCACGGTACGCCTCGCCATCGTCGCGTTTTCCTACGAAGCCATCCTCGGCGTGCTGGCCGGCGTGCTGGCCGGCCTGAAGCGCAAGGGCTTCATGGACATGCTGGTCGCCGTCTCGACCGTGTCCATCATCTCGATCCCGATCTTCGTGCTGGCCTACCTCGCGCAGTACGCGTTGGGCGTGCAGCTCGGGTGGTTCGCCGTGTCGTACAACGCCAACGAGTGGACCAGCCTCATCCTGCCTGCCCTGGTGCTGGGCTCCACCTCGCTGGCCTACATTGCTCGCCTGACCAGGACCAGCTTGGCCGAGACCTTGCGCGCCGACTACGTCCGGACGGCGACGGCGAAGGGCCTGTCGCGTCGCAGGGTCGTGGGCATCCACGCCCTGCGCAACTCGATGATCCCCGTCGTCACGTTCCTGGCCGTCGACATCGGGTCACTGATGGGTGGGGCGATCATCACCGAGGGCGTCTTCAACGTCCCCGGGATCGGCCGCGAGGTGTTCGCCGCGATCAAGTCGCAGGAGGGCACGGTGGTCGTCGGAATCGTCGTCTTCCTGGTCGTCATATTCATGGTCTCCAACCTCATCGTGGACTTCCTGTACGCCGCGCTGGACCCGAGGATTCGTTATGAGTGAGGCTGAACTCGTCGAAGGCGCTGGCGCGTTCCCGCAGGATGTCGCCGAGTTCGAGGCTGTCACGGGCCCACCGCGGTCGCTGTGGAGTGACGCATGGCGCGAGTTGCGCGCCAACAGGTTGTTCGTGGCATCGGCCACGTTCATCCTCGTCTTCTTCATCATGGCGCTGTTCCCGACCCTGTTCACCGACGCCGACCCGCGCCACTGCCTGCTGTCGCGTTCCGCCCTCCCGCCTGACTCGATTGCCTGGTTCGGGTACGACCTGCAGGGGTGCGACTACCTGGCCCGGACCGTGCACGGGGCGCGGGTGTCCATCCTCATTGGGTTGTCGGTGACCACGTTCGCCGTGCTCATCGCCTTGGCGCTTGGATCCGCCGCGGGGTTCTACGGAGGTCTCGTGGACACGCTGGTCAGTCGCGCAACCGACGTCATGTTCGCGATCCCGACCCTGCTTGGCGGCATCGTGATCCTGTCCGTGCTGGAGTCCCGGGGACTCAAGGAGGTCAGCCTCGTGCTGATCGTCGTTGGCTGGCCGACCATGGTGCGACTCATGCGCTCGTCGGTCATCTCCACGCGCGAGGCCGACTACATCGACGCTGCCCGAACGCTGGGGGCGACCGACTGGCGGATCATCACGCGACACATCCTGCCCAACTCCATCGCGCCCGTGATCGTCTACGCGACCATCACGATCGGCGTGATCATCTCCGCGGAGGCGGCGCTGTCCTTCCTCGGCATCGGGTTGCAACGACCGGCGATCTCCTGGGGCCTCATGATCAACACGGCCCAGACACGGTTCCACACCTCGCCCCACCTGCTGTACTTCCCGGGCGCCTTCCTGTCCGTGACGGTCTTCTCGTTCATCCTCATGGGCGACGCACTGCGCGACGCCCTCGACCCGAAGTTGAAGTGATGACGACGATGGACGCCCAAGCGACGGTCGGCGGTCGCCCTGTCGACCCCACCGCGCCACTGCTCGCGGTGGATGACCTGCATGTCGAGTTCCGCACGGCCGACGGCATCGTGCAGGCCGTCAACGGGGTGTCGTACACGCTCCGCGAGGGTGAGACGCTGGCCATCCTGGGCGAATCGGGCTCGGGCAAGTCGGTGTCCGCCCACGCCCTCATGGGCATCATCGACTCGCCACCCGGCTTCATCACGCACGGGACCGCGAAGTTTCGCGGCGTGAACCTGTTCGACCTCCCGGAGGACGAACGCCGGCGGATCCGCGGCAGCCGCATGGCCATGGTGTTCCAGGACGCGCTCACAGCGCTCAACCCGGTGTTCACGGTCGGCTGGCAGATCAGTGAGATGTTCCGCCAACACGAAGGCATGTCCAAGTCGAAGGCACGTGAACGTTCGATCGGGTTGATGGAGCGCGTCGGGATCCCCTCCGCCCGCGAACGCGTGGACAGCTACCCGCACGAGTTCTCGGGCGGCATGCGCCAGCGCGTGATGATTGCGATGGCCCTCGCGCTCGACCCCGACATCCTGATCGCCGACGAGCCGACCACCGCGCTCGACGTGACCGTCCAGGCCCAGATCATGCGGCTGTTGGCAGATCTGCAGCAGGAAACGGGGATGGGCATGATCCTGATCACCCATGACCTGGGCGTCATCGCCGAGGTCGCGGACAACGTGGCGGTCATGTACGCCGGACGGATCGTGGAGAGTGGCACGCTGCGCGACGTGTTCACCAAGCCCGCCCACCCCTACACCCTGGGCCTGATGCATTCGATCCCGCGGGCCGACCAGAAGGGTGAAAGGCTGGAGCCCATCATCGGCTCGCCACCGGACCTGCTGCACATCCCGTCGGGCTGTTCGTTCCATCCGCGCTGCCCGTATGCGCGCCAGCCCGAGTGCTCGACACGCGTCCCCGACGCCCATGTGGTAACGGGCGGCAGGACCAGCGCGTGCCACTTCTGGCAGGAGGTCCAAAATGGCTGAGACGATCCTCCAGGTCAACAACCTGGTCAAGCACTTCCCGATCCGCCAGGGCATCGTCTTCAAGCGCACCGTCGGCCACGTGCAAGCGGTCGACGGGGTGACCTTTGACCTCAAGGCTGGCGAGACCCTGGGCCTCGTCGGCGAGTCGGGCTGTGGGAAGTCCACGGTGGCGCGCACGATCCTGCGGCTGCACGAGCCCACCAGCGGCGAGGCGATCTACGACGGCCGTGACATCTTCAAGCTCGACAAGCAGGAGTTGCGGGCCCTTCGACGCGACATCCAGATCATCTACCAGGACCCCTACGCCTCCCTGAACCCGCGGATGACGGTCGGCGACATCATCACGGAGGCCTATGCGATCCACAAGGGCGTGGTGCCGCCTGGGACCGAGCGCCAGGAGGCCCAGACCCTGCTCGAACGGGTCGGCCTGAACCCGGATCACGTCAATCGCTACCCGCACCAGTTCTCGGGTGGGCAACGCCAGCGCATTGGCGTTGCCCGTGCCCTCGCCCTTCGGCCCAAGATCATCATCTGCGACGAACCGGTGTCGGCACTCGACGTGTCGGTCCAGGCCCAGGTGGTCAACCTGCTCGACGACATCCAGCGGGAGTTCGGCCTGTCCTACGTCTTCATCGCGCACGACCTCTCCGTGGTCCGTCACATCAGCAACCGTGTCGCCGTGATGTACCTCGGTCGGATCGTTGAGTTCGGCGACGAGGCGCAGATCTATGACCAGCCGACGCATCCGTATACCCAAGCGCTGCTGTCCGCTGTTCCCATCCCGGATCCGACCATTGACGCAACCGTGGGTCGCATCCTGCTCGAAGGCGACCTGCCGTCACCGGCTGATCCGCCCGAGGGCTGCAACTTTTCGACGCGGTGCTGGAAGGTGCAGGATCGGTGTCGCCGCGAGGACCCCACACTCGATGTCGGGGCCGCGCTGGGGCACCCGTCGGCGTGCTTCTACGCCGGCGTGCGCGAGGTCGCGGGGGCCTGACCTCGCCCGGCTGACCAGGCGCAGCACCGACCGCGCGGACCTGACCTGACGGGCGGTCTAGCCTCCTGCGACCCGACCAGACAGGGACGTGCTGTGGCTGACCGCGAACCGATCATCGCCGGCAACTGGAAGATGCACAAGGACCACCTCGAGGCCATTCAGTTGGTCCAGAAGCTGGCGTACCTGCTGGACATCGCCGACTACGACCGCCAGGACGTCGTCGTGTGCCCGCCGTTCGTGTCGCTGCGATCCATCCAGACGATGATCGATTCCGACAAGCTCCCGTTGGGCCTGGGTGCGCAGAACTGCCACTGGGAGGAGCAGGGCGCGTTCACTGGCGAGGTTTCGGCTGCCATGCTGGCACGGCTCAACGTGGGTTATGTCATCTGCGGTCACTCGGAGCGGCGGGCCATGTCGGGCGAGTCGGACCAGGTCGTGAACAGCAAGGTTCGCGCCGTCATCAACCACCAGATGACCCCGATCCTGTGCGTGGGGGAGACCCTCGAGCAGCGTGAGTCCGGCGACGCCTCGGCCGTTGTGGTGGGCCAGTTGGAGGGAAGCCTCGCTGGCCTGACGACCGCCGAGCTCGGCGGCCTGGTCGTCGCCTACGAGCCCGTCTGGGCCATCGGCACCGGCAGGACCGCGTCCTCAGCGGACGCCCAGGAGATGTGTGCCGAGGTCCGAGCGACGGTGCGTCGCCTCCACGGCGACGAGTTCGCCGATGCGACCCGGGTGCAGTACGGCGGCTCCGTCAAGCCAGGCAATGTCCGCGAGTTGATGGCCCAGCCCGACATCGATGGCGCGCTGGTCGGTGGCGCCAGCCTGAACGCGGAGGACTTCGCCCTGATCGTCAGCCACCGTCGCTGACGTGGCCCCCGCCCAGCACTTTGGTGGGCGGGCATCCGCCGAGGTTGCAGGACCCGAGCGCTGAGCCGGGGAAGTCCTACACTGCGCATGATCTGCCCCAAGCCGGAAGGGATGCGGATGACACGACGTGAAGACCCGCTCGATCACTTGCTGGGTCCGCTCGAGCAGGATGTGATGGACGTTGTCTGGTCGCTGGGAGACGCCACTGTGCGTGATGTCCACGAGCAGTTGGCAGCGGGGCGCAAGATCGCCTACACCACGGTGATGACGACCATGAGTCGGCTGGCCGCCAAGGGCATGCTTGCCAAGGACGCAACCGGGCTCGCCCACCGCTATCGCCCCGCCGTCTCCCGCGACAGCTACGCACGTGACACGCTCGGGAACATGCTCGGCTGGATGCTCGACCGTTTCCCCGAACCGGCGGCGTCCTTCCTGGCCGAGGTGGTTGGCGACGAGCCCGGGCAGCGCAACCTCGACGACCTGCGGGCAGCCGTGGAGCGTCGTCGGGACGAGGAGAGCTGACACTCGTGGAAGACGCCGGGTTCCTCCTGGGGCTCCCGACCCAATCGCTTGCGATCAGGGTCGTTCTGGCCTCGCTGGTGGCCGTGCCACTGGTGCGGCTCGTGCTGCGCGCAGGCCTGCGGACACCTCGAGCTCGGGTCGCGGCATCGTTTGTTCCAGCGGCCGCCCTGTTCGCCGTGATGGCGATGAGCCTGCAGGACGCCCGCCTGCCCACGGTCTGGTTGCCGTTCGATGGCCGGGGGATGCCGGTTCGCATCGGTGACAGCTACCTCGACTTCGCGCCCTTGGCGGTCGGCGTCCTGCTTGTGGTGTGGGTCATCGTCGCCGCCGCACGTTGTGGGCTGCGCCTGGCCCGTGTCGTGCGCGCGCGACGCGGAGTTCGTGGCCTGCTGGCCCATGCCGACACACCTTCGGCAGACGTCGCGGCCGTGTTGGCCCGGGTCACTGCTGCTCTGCGCGTGCCCACGCCCGACCTTGCGGTCGTATCAGGCTGTCCCGGTGGAGCAGCCGTGATCGGTGTCCGCCGGCCGGCCCTCATCATCGACGCGCGACTGGTCGAGCGTCTGGACATGGGCGAACTCGAGGGAGTGCTGGCCCACGAGGTCGCCCACATCAAACGCCGCGACAACCTGGCCAGCCTGAGCCTGGGGTTCCTGCGCGACGCCTTCTTCTTCGTCCCCGGAGGGGCATGGGCGCTTCGTCAACTCCATGACGAACGCGAGGTGGCGGCGGACCAACGCGCGGTCGAGGCGACCGGCCGTCCGGGAGCGCTCGCCAGCGGCCTGCTCAAGGTCATGGACACCCATGGTCACGTCGTCGGCTGCTCGGCGCTGCTGCCGATGGGTGACCGCGGGTCGTTGGTGACACGCGTGCAGTTGTTGGTCGAGCCACCCAGCGTGACCACGCGTCGTCGCCTGACGGAGACGGCGATCGTGGTGGGGTCGGCTGTTCTCGCGAGCGCGACCGGGGTGTGGGTGCCGTCGACGGTCTCCAACGCGAGTGGGATCGAAGGCCTGTCGCTGGTCTGGGCGCCCGCCGACCCCGTGGCGCCGGCAACTCCCACCCTGGGTCCGGTCTGGGTCGGCGAGGCCCGCGCATTCGAGGTCTACCGGGCGACCCCCATCCAGGCGGCACCCACTCGCGGCGGCGTCCACTTCGACAGCCCCGACGAGATGCGGGCGGGCATGTTGGTTGCCTGCGGATCGCTCGACCGGGCCGTCTGCAATGACGCTGATCCAGTGTTCGCCCTCGGCATCCGTCCGCGTCCCACTGTTCGGCTGGACGCGGGGCTCGTCGCACAGTGGCGGGCCGAACAGGTCCTGTCGACCGCGGTCGGTCTACGCCTGTACGTGCTGCGGTCGGGCGTCCAGTCCAATGCGCCGCACGGCCGTCGTCTGACCGAGGATCCCGCGCCGATCAACTGACCGCAGGGTCACGGATGGGACCGGCCGCACCTGGTCGAGGGCCGGTCGCTCAGCGGTCGCGGCCCGGCCGGAACCTGCGGTGTCGCTGCTACCGTTGGCCCCTCTGACACCGTCGTGTGTCGCCAATCCTGTTCCGTCGCTCGTCGAGGCCTGCCGTGCTCACCGCCATCTTCCTCGTGTTGCACCTGTTGTTCACGGGCGTGCTGATCCTGTTCATCCTGCTGCACCGGGGCACCGGTGGCGGGTTGTCGGACATGTTCGGCGGCGGTGGCGGCTCGTTGGGCGGGTCGGCCGTCGTGGAGAAGAACCTCGACCGACTGACCGTGATAGCCGCCGTGGGTTTCACGATCACCACGGTCGTCCTCGGCCGCCTGCTCTGATCCAGTGAGCCGGCGCCGGGTGCTGGGCGCCCTGATCGCCGCTCTGGTTGCCGGGGCCTGCTCGGTCGAGCAGCCCCCTGTCCTTGCGACCCCGACGCCCCCGACGGCGTCCGGCGTGGCAACGCCTCGGGTGACGCCGACGATCGACCCGGACGCGCCACGTCGTGGTGGTGCCCTGCGCATCGCGCTTGGTGCGGATCCCTCGTCCCTCGATCCGCGCCATGTCACGGATGACGGCGGGTTGATGGTTGTCGATGCCCTGTTCGACTCCTTGGTGGCCCTGGACGCGTCCCTCACGCCGCAACCATCGCTGGCGACGTCGTGGACGGTTGCCGATGACCAGCGGACGTGGACGTTCTCCCTCGATCCGACGGCGACGTTCCACGACGGCACGCCCGTCACCAGCGCCGATGTCATCCGGGCGTGGCAGTCGATTGCCGACGGCACGGGCCCGCGGACCTCCTGGGTCGCTGCCTCGCTGGGATCCGTGGTGGGCTATGCCGAAACCCACCGTGACGGGGTTGCCCTGGCGGGCCTGGAGGCACCAGACGAGCACACGCTGGTGGTGCACCTGTCCCGGCCGGAAGCCGAGCTCCTCGAACTGGTCGCTCATCCGTCCATGGCCCCCATCCCTCCCGCGGCGCTGGAGGAAGGCGGATCCTGGCGCGACAACCCGGTTGGCAATGGCCCGTTTCGCATGGCGGAAGCCTGGGCGCACAATCAGTTCGTGCGGCTCAGCCGGGCCGACGACGATGCCCTGCTGGACGAGGTCCTGTTCCGCATCTACGCCGATGACCCCGGCCAGGTCCAGCAGTACCAGGACTTCACCTCGGGCCAGCTGCACATGGCCGAGGTCCCATCCGGCCAACATCGACGGACTGTCGAGCAGTTCGGCCGCGGCGACCGCGGTCTCATCGGGCCGGGGGTCCTGGATGGACCAAGGGCAGCCGTCTACCTCTACGGGTTCGACACGTCGCGGCCGCCATTCGATGACCCCGCGGTCCGCCGCGCCGTGGCTCTGCTGATCGACCGCGCAGCCATTGCCGACGAGGTGTTCCTTGGCACCAGGGCCGCAGCGACCTCGCTGGTGCCGCCCGGCATCCCCGGGGCGCAGCCGGGTGCCTGTGATGTGTGCCACTACGACCCCGACCGGGGTGGCACCGCCCTGCAGGCCCTGCTGCCGCCGATCGAAGAACGCGAGCCCATCGTCCTGCTGCACAACTCCGGGGATGCACACGCCCTTGTCGCGCGCCGGATTGCCGCCGCCCTGACTGCTGTCGGGATGCAGGTCGAGGTGCGGGAAGCGGACCTGGTGGCGTTCGTCACCGCGGTTCGAGAAGGCGAGGCGAACCTCTTCCGTGCTGGCCTGACCGTCGACCATCTGGCAGGCTCCGCCATCCTGCGTCCCCTGTTCCACTCCGAGGCCGCGGGTGTGACCAATCTCTCCGGCTATCACAGCCAGGCCGTGGATGCACTGCTCGACGAGGCACGCATGACGCCCGATCGAGAGTCGCGCGAGGACCTCTACCGTGCTGCCGAGGCGTTGATCCTCGAGGACCTCCCCATGATCCCGATCGTGACGTTCCGGCAGGACGTTGTCGTTGCTGCCGTCGTGCGCGGCTTCACGCTGGACGCGTCCGGCCGAGTTGACCTCGCAGCGGTCTGGCTGTCGCCCACATGACACGATCGGGAGGCCGCCCGCCCGCCCCGACCAAGGCGACGGTGGTCGCTGCGGGCGCGATCGTCGATCGGGTGATCGCTTCCGTGGTTGCCGCCGTGGTGGCCGTGGCTGCCACCGTTGCGACCGTGCTCGTGGGGTCCGGGGTTGCTTCGGCCGTGCCGGGGGACACGTCACCCGGGCTGCCGATTGGCGGGGCAGCCCGGGGCGTTCACGCGCCGCTGGAGGACCAGCCGGTCGCCACGGCCGTTGCAGGCGAATCGGCCGATCCGTCCGCGAGCCCGCCGTCGGGTGCGTCCGCCAGTTCGTCGGGTGGGGATGTCGTTGTGGCCTACCCCGACGAACCCGCGGCGTGGCTTGCGGCGTTTCACCACGACGCCGGCGCGAGCGATCTTGCGGCCCTGTGGGGGCTGCCGCTGTACGCCTACGACCAGGCCGGTCAGTTGCGCCCGCGGCTGGCGTTGTCTGCCGACGTCATGGCCACAGCGGCGGGGGAGTGGGCTGTCGAGGTGGCCCTGCGTCCCGGACGTTGGAGCGACCAGACCGAGGTGACTGCCGCCGACGTCGTGGCGACCGTCGACGCCGTGCGGGGCGCATCCGCGTGGGCCGGCGCGAACCTCGACGTCGTCACGGGCGTGGAGGCGGTCAGCGGTGACCGGGTGCGGTTCACCTTCGACGAGCCAACGGGCCGATGGCCGCATGTCCTTGCCGAGTTGGGGACGATCCTGCCGGCTGCGGTACTGGCCACGGACGGGGTGGAGGCCTATCGCGACGGGCTGCCCGTCACCGGTGGCCCGTTCCGACTTGCGCAAGCCGAACCGGGATTGCTCCGGCGTTTTGTCGCCCATGCCGACGGGCCACTCGGGGTTCCCGGCCTGAGCTCAGTGGAGGTCGTGACGGTCCCGTCGTTCGAAACGGCGTTGGGCCTGCTGGATCGCGACGAGGTCGACGTCGTGCTCGGCCATCTCGCGCTGGAGCCGATCGCTCGCGTCGAGGGCCGGATCGAAGGGGTGCATGCCAACGCACCGCACGGCGCGACGATGATCAACTGGAAGTGGGACCGCCCCCAGGCACCAGTCGGGGAGTCGCGTGTCGACGTCCACGCAGCACTGCGGCTGGACGCCTTTGCCGAGGGACTGCTGGGCTCGTACGGCCATGTGGTCGAGGAGTTGGTCGCCGGGTCGGACGTGGCATGGCCCGACCTGGCCGACCATGCGCTGGAGAACCTCGCGGAGGTGGTCCTGGCCACCCCGCGTTCACACGAAGCGGTGGCGTTCGCCGGTCGGTCAGCCCGCGACGCGATCGAACGGCGTGGCGGCACGGTTCGCGTGGTGAGCGACGAGGGTGACAACCTGCACCGCCAGGGCATCGGTGATGCCCAGGTGGTCGTGCGGCGGTTCGGCCCGTGGCCGAGCCTGACGGCGCTGTTCGGTGTTGACGTCTCGGATCCCGATGTCGACGACTCCGTATCGCTCGCCGCGATCGCCCGCACGTCGCTGGCGGCGGCGGACCGGGCCGACCTCGTGGACGACGCAGCGGCGGAGGTTGGGCTGCGCACGCTGCTCGAACGCGCGGCCGAGATCCCATTGGTGACGATGGCTGTCACCCACGTCTGGCGCGACGACGTGACCGGCATCAGCCCGAGCGCATGGCCCGGGGTTGGGTTCTGGTCGGTGCAGGACTGGCGCCAGACCGGCACCTGAGCCCGTTGGGTCGGGTTCTGTGCCGCGGCTACTCTGCCGCTGGCTCGCCGGTTTCGGCGAGTCTCGCGCGAGTGGCGGAATAGGCAGACGCGCACGGTTGAGGGCCGTGTCTCTTCGGAGGTGGGGGTTCAACTCCCCCCTCGCGCACTTCAGTCGTAGGACCCCTCTGCGGGTCGGAATTCGCAAGAACAGCCATCCCGGGCCATCGCGCCCGGGATCGGTCATTTCGGGCCCCGTGGACCCGGCGTGGACCCGAAATGCGCACTCGGTTCGCAGCCGATGTCAGTCATCGCGGGTAGAAGTGGGGTCAGAGCGGGAGGTCCACTTGTCTGATGCACCCTATTTCCATGTCCGCGTCACGCCGCGCGAAGGCGGTGACGAAGAAGTCAAACTGGACATGGACCATGAAACCTTGGGACCCACGCTCGACGGTCCACGTCTACACCTGCGCGCGCCCAAGCCCTCCGACCGCGATGACCGACAGCAACTCGGGCGTGTGCCCGAGATCGCCAGATCGTTCGGCAGCGACAGCGGCATGGCACTTGATGTCCTGTCCGACGAGGCGGCTGACGCCTTCTACGCCGACCTGTTGCGCGAGCCGCTGACGTGGGTCATCGAGTATGAAGGCCAGTTCGTTGGCCTGGTCCGCCTTGCCGGGCTTGATGAGCTCGCTGCCAAAGCGCGACTCTCCATTGGGATCTTCGACCCGGCCGCGCTCGGGATCGGTCTGGGTCGTGAGGCGATCCGACTTGTCGTACAGCATGCATTCGAGACCCTGAGCCTCCACCGGCTGTCGCTTCGGGTCGCCAGCTACAACGAACGGGCCATCCGCTGCTACCTCGCCTGCGGGTTCGTGATCGAAGGACGTGAGCGCGATGCCGTCCTGTCCGACGGCGAACGGCACGACGACATCATCATGGGCATCGTCCGCGGAAGCTCCGACGTCGGGAGGATCGTCGCCGGAACCAAGCTCCCGCGCGTCAAGGCACTTGCCGCCATCCGCCATCCGGTGACCGATCGCTACCTGGTCTCTTTGGCGGAGGACCCGACGACCGGTGAGCCGTTCGCGCGGATGCTGGGTGGCCATGTCGAGTTCGGTGAGTCCGGGCGAGACACCGTCGTGCGCGAGCTACGCGAGGAACTCGGGGCATCGGTGACGGACGTTCGATGGTTCGGCTCACTCGAGAACCACTTCGAGTACGACGGCGAAATGGGTCACGAGATCGTGATGATCTTCACCGCCACCCTTCAGGACTCAAACCTGTATGACCGCGAGTCGCTCATGGTCACCGAGGGGCAGCACCAGCTGATCGCCACATGGGAATCGCTCAAGGACCTGGATGGCCACGGCGTGCCGATGTATCCAGCCGGAGTCCGAGACCTGCTCGAGCCCTCTGCCCCTGGCAGCGAGCCGGACAACGAGCGTGACGTCATCGACAAGGTCGTCGCGTACATCGTCCACGACGGGCAGCTTGCCGTCTTCACCCACCGCGAACCGGAGCCTCTGGTCCAGTCCGGCCTCCAGGTCCCGGCTGGCACCGTGCAGCCCGGAGAGCCGCCGGAGCAGGCCGTGCTCAGGGAGGCGTCCGAGGAGACCGGCCTCTCCGGGCTGTACGTCGACCGCTTCGTAGGCACCTCGAACTACGACATGCGTCCTGCCGGCAACGGCGTTCATCGTCGTCACTTCTACCTGCTGCGACTCCTCACGACCCCGCCCCCGACCTGGACTTTCGATCCGGCACCGGAGGCCAACGAACACGGGCCCATGACCTTCGACTTTCGCTGGATCCCCGTTGCGCACGGCCACATCCTGGCGGGCGGCCTTGGTGCCATGATCGGTGCCATCACGTCACAGGGGCACGGTCGTGTCTGACGAACCAGGCGTTCCCGGCCACGTGATGGATGCGCTGGGCCTCGGCCCCTCCGATCTGACGCCACTGGGCGGCCTTTCACGCCACAACGCCAACTGGCGAGTCACGCTCGACGGTCGCGATGTGGTCCTTCGACGTCATCGCCCTGACATGACGGTCGAGGAACTTGAATGGGAGCGCAACTTGGTTGCGTGGTTGAGCGACAGCCCATGGACTGTGCCGACTCCCATCGGCGACGTCATCCGCGACGACCAACTGTGGTCAGTCAACACGATGGTCGCGGGAGCCTGCTGCAGCCCCGAGCCTGACATGTGCCAGGAGCAACGCGGCCGGGTCCTCGCGCAACTGCACGTCACGCTTCGGGGCCGCCCGGTCGAGCAAAGACCCCTTTGGAACGCGGCGCACTTGGGCCGACCTGTCCGGGGCGAGACGTGGGACCCAACGCTCAGCCGACTGCGCCGTCACGATCCCCAACTCTCGGACCGCTTCAGCAGAGCACTGAAGATGATCGAGGCCGAGCTCGCTGGGCTGGAGGCCCATGACCTGCCGCTGATCCCCCTTCACGGGGACTTCGCGGAGTGGAACGTGCACTACGAAGATGGGAAGCTGACGGGAGTGATCGACTTCGATCTGGCGCACGTCGACAGCCGGCCGTACGAGTTGGCGATCGCCAGGGCGTATCGAGCCCCCGTCTTCCTCAACGCCTACAGCAATGAGCTCGAACGTTTGGGATGGCCGCTGACCGAACGAGAGCGTCGGGCCATCGATCCGATTCATCGCCTCTTCCGGCTCAACATGGTCGGCGCTGAGATCCTCGATGGGTCTGGTGAGCCGGATTGGGCGTTCGTCCAGCTTCAGATGGGACGGGCGGAGTGATCATCCTCAAATCGGCGCCTGACGTTGAAACTCGCCCGCTGCTCGTTGCATCCTCAGCCGATTCGACGGACCTCCGTGTCCGGCGTTCCGGACTCATGGAAGAGATCCTCCAGGAAGACCGCCAAGTCCCCGTCAGCCAGGTCGTCGGGGATGTGGATGTTCGCCGGTCGTCGCTTGCCCTCGCCGGCCAAGTACGGCCTCCACTGATCGTCCTCACGCCGGACGTCGAGGACGAACTTCCCAAACACGTTGAACTTTGGCATCTCTCGTCCGTGGGGGTCAGAGTGTCGGCTTCATGAGCGCCGGATCTGGTGGCCGTCCACGCCTCGATCGAGGCGTGGACGCCCGGGAAGCAGCCCCCGAAGCTCCGAGGCCAGCTGATCGACGTCGACCGCGCGGGTCGTGTCAACCTCGATCACGGGCCCCAGCCCCATTGGCGCCTTGAATTGGTCGAACCAGTCCAGCGGCATCTCCGACGAGCAATGAACCGGATGGCAGTCGGGATCAGAGTTTCGCGCTCGGAATCGAGCTTGGGCGACCTCGGCCGAGACGCGGCAGTAGACCTCGACAATGGAGTCCGACAGGGACAGGAGCTTCTCCTGCTCGAAGCGGTTGTCGTATCGGAAGTTCGATTCCAGCATCACCGCAGGGAAGTCCGAGGCGAGTCGCCACATGAGCATCATCGAGGCATTGCCCATGATCGACGAGTGGCGGAATGGATCGTTGTCTTGACGCTCGAGTACATCGTGCAACGTCTCCTTGAACACGTCCTTGCGAAGCAGCGGGATGCGCAGGGCGGGAGCCAGCTGCTCGGCGAGGGTCGTCTTGCCCGCTCCAGGCCGACCACTCACGATCACGACGACACGGTCCTCGTATGAGATGTTCCGCTCAGCCATCTTGAACGTCGCCAGCGCGGGCCGCATAAAGCATCGCTTGGTGGATGTCGTCATCCTCGATGAAGTCGTAGTCGGCCCGGATCTCATCAGCGGATCGGCCAGCTGCAACGAGCCGAACCAGCTGCGCAACCGTGAACCGGTAGCCACGAATGCAGGGCTGACCGCCCATCTTGTCGGGCTCGACAGTGATGCGGTCCAGCAATGGCGCCCCCACGGAATACCGAGAATGGTAGAGGGTGACGCTTCGCAAGGTCTTCAGCCATCGAGGCTGGCCCAGCCGCGACCATCGCCATGCACGCCAGCCGCGTCGCCGAAGTCCGTGGCCTCAAGGCGGACAACTCCATTGCCCGTCTCGGGCTGTGGCGTACAGCAGCCTCATCTTGCCTTCATCTACCTAGAGATATAGTCTTGGTCCATGGAGATCGCAGAGGTCATCGAGCGAGCACGCGTCGAGGCGGGCTTGACCCAGAGTGAGCTGGCGCGACGTGCCGGGACCTCGCAGTCGGCCATCTCGGCATATGAGTCCGGGAAGAAGTCCCCGTCGACATCGACGTTGGAGCGTCTGCTTGCTGCCGCGGGTCGTCGACCGATCGTGACGTTGGCGGTTCGTCCGTCTGCCGATCTCTCGGGGCCGGTCGGTCGGCAGGTCCGATCGTTGTCGCGCGAACTGCGATTGACGCTTGCCCGTCATGGTGCGACCAAGGTTCGGATCTTCGGATCTGTGGCGCGAGGCCAGGACACCTCGGCCTCGGACCTCGATCTGCTCGTTGAGATGCCGGTCGGCACGACGCTTGTCGACCTCGCCAGACTGGTTGGTGAGCTCCGCGAACTGTTCGGGCGACGGGTCGACGTTCTCACGCCCGGCGCACTGGACGACCAGTTCGCCGCCGAGATCGAGCGGGAGTCAGTTCCGCTGTGAGTCCGCGATCCATCGCCAACCGTCTTCGGGACATCGTCGCGGCGATTGACGCCATCGCCGAATCAGAACGTCGGCTCGAAGCCGCCGGCATCGGCCGTGAGGAGAGGGTCCGCGTCTCGTCCGCGGTTCGCGAGGTCGCCATCATCGGCGAGGCCGTCTCCGTGCTTGACGAGGAGCTGACGTCACGGGAACCGAGCATCCCCTGGAGCGACATCGCAAGGATCCGGATCCTGCTCGACCACCACTACCATCGCGTCGACACCGACATCCTGTGGGCCACGATCGACGCCGATCTCGAGCCGCTCCGAGCGGCTGTCGGGCGACTCCTCGACAGCTTGGCATAACGCCTCTGTGGACCCGGCGTGGACCCGATCTTCGCAACACCCCGGGAAATGGGGTGACACCGGTGACACCGGTGACACCAAACCTCGAAATTCTGGCAGCTATGGGATGGTTTGGGACCCCGGGACACCCCCGAGACCCCCACCCGGCGATTGAGGGCCGTGTCTCTTCGGAGGTGGGGGTTCAACTCCCCCCTCGCGCACCCACAACTCTGGATTTCCAGAAACCCCCCTGCCTGGCCAGCAACCGGGTCCAACCGGCATCGTGTCGCCCCATGCACACGATGCCGTTTGTGTTGCGGCGTGGGAGGCGGGGGAGTGACGGTCCCGGTGAGCGGTCGCAGCCCGGCTCCTTGACGGGCGGGCCCCATCGTGGACACAAGTCGCATGGACCCCCACCAGGGGCATGTCTAGCGCGGAGCCCGGGCAACCCGCGCGACGAGGGGTGCAGTGTCGGGGTCGAGAACGGTCGTGGCACCGCGCCCGCCGGCACCGAGGGCTTCGCCGACACCGCCCCAGAACGTGGGGAAGGCGTAGATCATCCGGGCGAGGTCCGCAGCCCTGACTTGGTGGTGTACGGCGGACGCGAGCATGCCCAAGACCTCGGCACCGTTGGGCCCGACCGCCGTTGCTCCCACGAGCACCCCATGTTCTCGGTCCGCGACGAGCTTGATCAAACCGACGTTGCCGGTCTGGTGAAGCCACCCTCGGAACGTCGCGGGTACCTGCTTGACCACGACATCGACATCGATGCCGGTCGCTCGTGCCATGGACTCGGTGATCCCGACCGAGCCCACTTCGGGATCGGTGAACGTGGCGCGCGGGATGGTGCGATAGTCGGCCGGGGCGGGCTCGAGCCCGAGGATGTCCTCGACGGCGATCAGGGCTTGGTACATGGCCACATGGGTGAACAGGCTCTTGCCGGTCACGTCCCCGATTGCCCAGATTCCCTCGGTGGCCCGCATGTGATCGTCGATGTCGATGAAGCCATTGGTGGTCGTGACCCCTGCCGCGTCCAGGTGGAGCCCGGTCGTGTCCACGTGTCGGCCGGTGGCGATCAGCAGTCGCTCGGACCTCGCTGTCGTGCCGTCGGACAGCTCGACGCCTACGGAGATGCCGTCGCTCGCGACGGCCGTGGCCCGCACGCCCCGCCGCAGGGTGACCCCTTCCGCCATGAGCGCCTCCTCCACGAGCGAAGATGCCTCGGGTTCTTCTGTTGGGAGCAGGTGATCAGCGGCTTCGACGATCGTCACCTCGACCCCGAATCGCGAGAACACCTGGCCGAGCTCGCAGCCGACGGCGCCACCCCCGAGGATCGTCAGCGAGGCTGGGAGCACCTTGGCAGCGATGGCATCGTGGGTCGTCCAGTAGTCGATGGCGTCCAGGCCCGGGATCGGCGGAATCGCCGGCATTGATCCAGTCGCGAGCACAATCGCTCTATCAGCGACGATCGTCTCACCGTTGACCTCCACCGAGTCCGGGCCGACGAGTCGTGCCCAGCCGTCGACAACCCGGCCGCCCCTGGACTCGAAGCGTGGCTTCGCGTAGGTGTTGTCCCATGCTCCGGTCACCTGGGCGCGCAGCCGCTCTGAAACCAGCTCCCAGCTCGGCTCGACGGTGACCTTCCCCACGAGCCCGTCGGCACGGCGTGCCTCTTGGATCAGGTTGGCGTTGCGGACCAGGAACTTGGTCGGAAGACATGCCCAGTAGGGGCACTCGCCGCCGATGAGACGCGGCTCGATGCCCACGACGGAGAGTCCGGCATCCAGCAGCTGCAGCGAGACGTCCTCACCGCCGGTCCCCACTCCGACGACGATGACGTCAACCTTCTCGGTCACGATGCGCCTCCTGCTCGTCGCCGGCTGGTCACCGTAGGTGCCCGCTCGGCTGTCGTCACGTCACCGTTGATGCAGGCGTCACGCTCGGCGGTCGAGGCGCAATTGCATGCCTACCTCGACGGACTGTTTCCACAGATCGAATATTCGTTCGCTCATGTCACACCGGTCGTGTTGACTGCAGTATGCAGATCAACGGTGATGTCGAGCGGATCGCGGCCCAGGCGGCCGATGCCGACCGTGCCGTGATCCGGCTGATCGCGTCGATCATGGACCGTTCCGACGACGTCGCAGCTCAGACCGGCGTTCCGGTGGAGGTGTGGTTGGCGTCGGTGACCCGCCTGCTCCCCGCCGAACGGCGCAAGCTGTTGGCGGCAGCGGAGACGCTTCCCAAGATGCTTGGCGTGTGGGGGGCGTTCCAGGACGGGCTGCTGTCGTGGTCGCAGGTCTGTGCGGTGCTGAGCATGGGCCGTTCGCTGCGGGCCGGCGACCGGACCCTCTACGACGACCGGCTGGCAGCAGCCGCGGTCGAGCTGGCCGATGCCGACGCAGGCGCAGTACTCGACATTGCGGACATGGTGGTGAAGGAACTCGACCACGCCCGCCAGGCCACCGCCGAGCAGACGGATGCGGAACGGGACATCCTGTTGTTCCAACCACGGCTTGACCGCACCGGCGGGACGATCTGGGGCGACTTCACCGCCACCTCGTTCACCGCCATCACCGACGCGATCGTCGCCGCCGCACCGTCAGCCGACGTGATCGCCAACCCGGACGGCGACGAGGTCACGACAGGGCGCAATCGGGTCGGGATCGGCCGGGCCAACGCCGCAGGCCTGCTCACCCTCTGCTCCAACAACCGCGACGGGACGCGCAAGCGGCCGTTGCTGCTCGCCACGGTCGAGCTGGAAACGTTGCTTGGCCTGTCCAACAGCCCAGCGCAGCTTCTGACCATGCTGACGGGCGGGCATCTGCATGTCACGGCCGACACCGCCCGGCGCCTGTCCGAGATCGGCGGTGGTGTGGACTTGCGTCTGGTCGTGAATGACCCGGACGGTCGCACCGTCGGGGTGGGACGCAAGCGGCGGATCCCACCCGACTGGCTACGCGAGGCCGTACTCGCCAACCAGACGGTGTCGACCGGCCCGGCCACCCGCCGCAGCGCCAGTACCCGGTCGGCCCGGCAGTGCCAGCTCGACCATGCCCAGGGATGGGACGACAAGGGCCGCACCGACGCCGACAACCTGCATCCCCTGGCCCAAACCCCCCACACCTCCAAGACCAGAGGCCGCGTGGCCGTCGCGATCGCACCCGACGGGTCCGCGACCTGGACCGACCTGGTCTGCGGCATGACCCTCACCCAGCCAAGCCTGTTCCGGCTGCGCCGGATCGCTGCCGGACGTCCCGCGGCTCCCGCCGACGCGGCGGACCGGGCAGACACGGTGCCGGGCCGGCGACGAACCGGCTGAACCGCCCAGCCCGACCACGATCGGGCCAATCGGCCTGCCGTCGTCTGTCAACGATCCCAGTTCGTGGTACAGCGTCCCGATCGGGGGGCCCGCGTCCGCGGCTGTGGAGCTGAGCCCAGGCCACCTGTGGAGCCGCCATGCACCGGAGGTTCGCCTCTTGCGATCCTGTCGCCACGACCTGGGGCTCTACAGCGCGACTGCGGTCACTCAGATCAGGGGCGACCGCCCTTGCGTGGCGGGTGGAACGTGAGCTGCCCGTGGGTCAGGTTCGTCGTGGGGCCGGGCACCTCGTGCAGCTGGCTCGCCGCGTCGGTGTCGAGCAACACGGCTCCACCCGGCGAGAACAGGCGGACGCGCAGGCGGTCAGCGTCGACTCCAGGATGGACGTCCCCGTCGACCGCCACGACCTCGAAGCCGACAAGGTCCTGCTTGCCATCGAGCGTTCCCACGCCGCGCACGACTGCCCATCCTCCGGCTGCAACGACCCACTCGACAGCGCTGGCAGAGAAGGACAGGGTGGCCGCGCCGTTTGAGAGGTCCAGGTCGAAGCTGCCGACCGGGGTCGTGCTGCTCGACCCGTTGTACTGCGCCACCAGCCCAAACTCCGCTGTGCCTTCCAGCGTGGGCTGGTCGCTCAGGGAGCCCTGCGGGATCGGGACCTGGCCACCGCCCGTGACGCGGCCACCCGCGGAGTCGTAGACGATCGCGTACTGGTGCACCAGCGTGGTCGAACCAATCGTGACCGCGACGGTGTAGAGGCCTGGGGTGTTGTAGGCGTGTTGCAGCGTCAGGGGTGCCTGCCCCGTCACGCTGGTCGAGGTGCGATCGCCCCAGTCGATCGTTGCCGTCGTGTCACCGGATCCCACGATCGTCAGCGACCACGGCTGGCCGACGCCGACCGGGGCGGGGCTGCCCTCCAGCGCGACGGTGGTGAACGTCTGCTCGAGGTAGCGCTGCGTGCCGGCGTCGTCGAGCATCCACAGGCGCAGCGTGTGCACGCCGCCGACCCCGACGTCGAGCAGGTCGCCGTCAAAGACCCACCGTTGCACACCGTCGGGCCGGACATGCTGCGCGACGCAGGCCGGAGCCGTGTCGACGGCGTCGGCGCACTCCAGTTCCAGCGCGACCGCGGATCCGGGTGGCACAGCGGCACCGTCGGCCGGGCTCGACGAGCCGAACACGAACCCGATGTCACCGGTGATGGCGAAATCGGCGGTTGCGGTGCGACCGTCAGATGCCACGACCTCCACGCGCCAGTTCCCCTGGCGGGCGACGTCGATCCCGTCGTCGTACTGCAGGAGGACGCGTGGCGAGCTGGAGCTGTCCAGGTCGCGGTCGCGTACCGCGTAGTGGACCGTGGCGTCGGCGGCCCCGGCGACGGTCACGGACACCCGGCTCTGGAAGGTCAGGTCGCCGGCGACGTCGGTCCCGCTGCTGTTGTTGCCGTCGAGGTCGATGCCCGTCACCTGCAGGGCGAGGTCGGGCAGGTCCTCGAACCCGTTCCCGCGACCCGACGCGAAGCCGACGTTGCCCTCGTCGTCGACGGCCTGGGCGACGAAATCGATCGTCGCCTCGGTCGGGACGCCGGTCAGCGTCGCCGTCCACCAGTTGGCCGCATCGGAGAAGTCGTCCTGCCATGGGTCGTAGGCGCGATGGTTCGGGTCGAGGGCCAGCTCGGTCGACGACCACTGGCTTGACCCATCGATGCGGTGGAGGACGATGACCCGTGAGACCTCGGACTCGCCCACCGCGCCCGGGGTCGCGAACAGGAATGGGTCGGTGGCGTGGACAGCCAGCTGCAGGTCACCGCCGGCGGTTCGGGTCGCACGCGCCACGTCAATGCGGGGTGCCACGAACTCATCGGAGGTGTGGTACAGGACCTCGACGCTCGCGGCATCGACCTGGAACTGCTCGCCGGTCCCGCCAATGACCCCGGTGCCGATGAACGTTCCCGGGATGAAGACCAGGTCGTGGCGATCGCCGAGCGGGCCGTCGGTGATCGCCAGCCCGCCGGTCGTTACGGGGTAGGTCCCAACCGCGACCAGCGGCTCGGGCTCGGTGGTTGCCAGGTCGATGGTCGGCCGCGCGATCACCGGGTCGAGCGCCGCATCGGTCAAGGTCGTGGCCATCGAGGTCACCAGCACCCCGTGCGGGATCGCGACCAGCTCCTGGCCGGGCTGCTGGAAGGTGCCGACGCCGAACTGGACCCGCGGTTGCACGGGCTTGTTCGACACCACGAGCGACGGGTCCTCGGTCGCCGTGTCCGTCAGCAGGACGGGCCCCACTGGCGGGCCGTCGGGCTGTCCGTCCTCATCGATGTCCGCCTGAGCGATCGTCATGCTGGCCGTGGCGCCGGCCGGTACCAGGTATGACCCGTCGTCACGCACGACGGTGTGGAAACCCGGGACCTGGATCTCGACGGTTGCAGCGGTCCCGTAGGGGCTGGTCGGCTCCAGCGCACCGGCGAGGACGCGAACCCCCGCAAGGCTGCCGAAGCCACCGCCACCGATGAGGTCGTCCGCGATCGGGACGCCCGTCGGGCCGCTCGGGTCCTCCGTCGGCTCGGGCGCTGGCTCCGCGCCGCCGCCACCGCCATCGGAACCGGTGGCGTCGGACGGGGTCGGCTCGGGTTCGGGTTCCTCTGCGCTGCCCTCATCGTCGGGCGGGGTTCCGGGATCCTCGGCCGTCGACGAAAGGGCTGCGGGCGCTGGGACGCTGGGCAGCCGGTACATCGGCAAGCCGTACATCGTCGCCTGCATCATCGACTTGGTGCGGTGGCCGTCGAGCTGGTCCAGCGGGAACAGGGCGAAGTAGTCGGACTTCGCCTGCGCCAGCGCGACACCGATGGGCACCTCCCCGACGTGGTCGGCGAAGCGCTCCATGATCCGCTCGGAGTAGTCGACGATCTCCGTGTCGCCGTACCCGAACCCGGTGTTGGCGACCAGGACGCCACCCTGCCGCGCCGTCAGCTCTGCCCAGTCCAGCGGTGCAGGCTGCGACAACCCGGCGTCGACCGTGTTGAGCCCCGCATGGCACCCGATCGAGAACAGCAGTCGCCCGCCCAGGACGTTGCCCACCCCTCCGCTCGTCGTGAAGGCGTCCTGGACCGCCTGGACGTCGTCGGTGGTGAAGACCTCGTCCGCGCTGAAGTGGACCGGGTCGGCAGCATCGGCGTTGCCGGCCGCAGTCAGCAGGCGGTGCTCGTCGAAGTGGGCGTTGAGCGAGATGACCTCCGGTGCTGCCTGCGGTGCGGTCTGGTAGTCGCTGCCGAACAGTGCGGTCGCCAGTTCGTGGAATGCCCACGTCGCTGACGTCAGCACGTCGACCGGTGAGAGCCCATTCTCTCCGAGACGTTGCGCGATCTCGTCCGCGGCGTCGGCCAGGAAGTCGTAGCCGGTGACCAGGGCGTCCGAGCGCGACGCATCGGGGTCCAGGACGCCGTCGGAGGCGATGAACCGGTCGATCCCCGCGAGGATCTGTTCGGGTGTTTCCACCAGCCGACCCAGGGCGATGGTCGGGATGTACAGGTCACGGTCGTCGAGGTCGATCGGTGCCTGGTCGGCGTAGGGGTCGTCGCTGAGCAGGTTCGCGCCGCCCAGGGCGGCCATCAGCGGGTTGTTCTCGTTGCCGAGTGCCAGCGCGTACTCGAACTCGTTCGATGTCGACGCGCGGTCACGCAGGCGGTGGAACGGGACCAGATCGTCGGCCCCGACGATCGTCAGGTACTCGATGCCGGCGAGGTTCGACCGCGTCTCGTCGACCAGGGCCGCAACGCGGTTGGCGACCTCGTTGGCGGCCGCCGGGGAGCACGGGGAGGCGTCCCAGTCACCGTAGACCTGCGGGACCGTCCGGTTCTGGCCGCCCAAGCCGTCGAAGGCGGCGTCATCGACGGCGAGGATCGCACCGTGGACACCACCGTGGACAACCTCGGGGTCGTTCCCGGAGGCGGGTTCACCGATGAGTGATCCGAGCGCAGCCATGACCTGGTCGGCTGCGGCGGCACCGTAGATCTGCTCGATGCGCTGGCGATTGACCACGAAGAGGCTGTCGACCTGCGCGGCGGGCCAGCGGTCCATCACGGACGTGCCTCGCACGGCAGCAGGGTCACGCGTCACGGGCGCCATGCAGTCCGGCAGGAATCCCACGCGCTCGCTGACGTCGAACTGCAGGGCCGCGGAGGTCGGCGACGTCGCGCCGTTGTGTGCCCACACGACGGCGAAGTAGCTGCCCGCCGGGAGCGGGGGAGTCGTGATCTCCTCGTCCTGCGTGCCCGGCCGGGTCGACAGTGCGACCAGGTCCAGGCCCGTGTACGGGATCTCGGCGTCGGCCTTCTGGTCGGCGGCCTCCGGGTCCGTCGGGCTGGTCGTGAACTGTCCCGCGGAGCCGAGCGGACGAGCATCGGTGCTGGCCGGCCACGTGAAGATCCCGACGTCGAGGTCGATGTCCATCCCGGTCATGCGCAGACCCAGGCGGTCGCCGTCGTCGACGTTCAGGGCGAAAAAGTCACGATCCCCTCGGTAGGTGATGGCCGTGAACTGGAGGTCGTCGAGGTCGTCGGGAAACAGGAAGGTCGCCGACGACGGCTGGTTGTCCAGACCGTTGAGCAGGAACCCGGCATCGTCGAGTGCCTCGCTCTGGTCCATGTAGTGACCGTCGACGGTGATGCGATGCGCGATGCCGACGCTGGGCAGCTGGACCGCGTAGGCGACCTCGAACTCGCCTTCGTATCGGCTGGCGCCAATGACCGGTGTCACGGTGTACGGGGTGTAGCGCCGCAGCAGCGCCTCGAATCGCAGGGTTCCGTCGGGCAGGTGCTGCGCATCTGCGGCGTCCAGGACCAGGTCGTCGGTGTCGCCGGTGGCGCGGATGCGCAGCCCGTCGATCGCCACCCCGTCGGTCGGGGCGACGTCGAGGATCGCAGGGACGACCACGTCGGCCGCGGAGGTGCCACCGATGACGAACCGCGTGGACACCTCCTCGCCCAGGCCACCGGCGCCGCCACGCCGGAGCGCCGCGGCTAGCCTGTCGTGGTCGAGGCTGAAGTTGCCGAAGTTGAAGTCCGACACGGACAGCAGGCCGATCAGCAGGTCGAGCAGGACGAGCTGCTCGGCCCACTCGGTGTCCAGCCCCGCCAGCAGGTCACCAATGGTGTCCGCCGTGCCGGGGGAGGAGATCTCACGGCCGAGGATCACGTCGACGATGTCACCGAGAGTCAGGTCGTCCCAGTCCAGGACATCCGCGAGGGGGTTCGTGTCCCACTCCGATCCAAGCAGGCGCGTGCGGGCGGCTGCCCGGTCCGCCTCGGTCGCCAGCTCGGCCGGCGTCATGATGTCGACCAGCCTGAATCCGGCCAGCAGGGGGTCGTCGTCGATGGTCGCGAAGAGGTCGCCGAGCGTGTACGGCTCCAGCGCAGGTGCGCCGTCAAGTGCGCCAAGATTGGCGCCGGGGCGCAGCAGGCCGGCCGCCTGTGCCTGCGCGAGGGTGAGCCCAAGCAGCGAGGCCGCCGTGCAGTCGTGGGCGGTGCAGTCGACCACGATCGACAGCGACGCGAGCGGGAGGGATGCCAACGGCAGCGACGCGAGCGGTGAGGTGCTGACCGCCAGCGACGCCAGCGGGAGGGATGCCAGCGGCAGCGATGCGAGCGGCAGCGACGCCAACGGGAGCGACGCCAACGGCAGCGATGCCAGGGGCAGGGATGCCAGGGGCAGCGAGGCCAGGGGCAGCGATGCCAGCGGCAGGGACGCCAGCGGTGCGCTACCGAGATCGAGGGAAGCCAGGGGGAGGGAAGCCAGGGGGAGCGACGCCAGCGGTGAGATCTCCAGGTCCAGCGAGGCCAGCGGAAGGGACGCCAACGGCAGCGACGCGAGCGGGAGCGAAGCGAGGGGTAGCGACGCCAGCGGGAGCGAGGCGAGGGGCACGCCAACCATCGCCAGGGCGACCAGTGTGACGTGCTTGGCCTGCGACGGGTCCGCTGGATCATCGATGCCCAGGTCGGCGCAGCTCGCCCCGCCGAGGTCGGCCAGGAGGCCGCACCACGCGGGGAGGTACGGCGCGGACGCACCCGGGACGGGTACCTGGTCCAGCGGCAGGGAAGCCAGCGGCAGGGATGCCAGGGGCAACGAGGCAAGGGGCGTCCCACGAACGTCCAAGGCGTCCATGGCCACGCCTGCGAGGTTGCCAGCCGCGGCCGTGTCGCCCGCGACGTCCAGCAGCGTGACGGACTGCGGAGGGATGTCGTCGAGCGGCGTCCCGGCCGTGATCGTGGTGACCCCGCCGGTGATGTCCAGGTCGCTGAGGCGGACCGACCGCATCCCGTCTGCCAGCGTCGGGGTCAGGTTGGCGTCCGACACGCCGTCAAGGCCGAGCGTCGGGTTCAGCAGTTCGCCGAGGGTCAGGGCGCTGAGCGGGCTGGACCCGAAGTCAACGGCCGACAGTGACAGCGACTCGACCAGGCCAACGGTCGCCGGTGCCTCGCCGTCGGCCCGTGCCGGCTCGTCGGCGACCTCGGCCGCCAGGTCCCTCGCCGGGATCGACGTGAGCGGCGGTGTCAGGCCGAGCGGTGTGGAGAACAAGGTGAAGTTCTCCGGGCGCAGGAACCCCTCGAATTCCGTGACCGCACCGACGTCGCACAGTCGTGCGGTTTCGAACCACTGCTCGCTGGGGATGAGCTCGAAGTCGGGTGGGCTGTACCTGGCGTCGGGGCACCCGGGGACGAAGGCGTTCCACCAGTAGGTGGGGAGCAGCCGACCGTCCGCAGGGGTGCCGGGCAACGCCGGTGCCTCCAGCACCCACGGCTCACCGCCGTAGTCCGCCAGCGGCCGGAACCCGAGGCCGGCCACGACCGTCACCGCGTCGGGGTCGGGGCTGCAGCCCATGTCGGTCCCGAGCAGGCTCTCCGTGTCCTCGCCCGACGGGCCGGCGAGAATGCCCGAGCAGTCTGGGCCCGCAGGTGCCTCGTTGGTCCCGATCACGCTGTAGTCGATGACGACACTGCCCGCGGCCTGGTCGGCGGTCGCCGCGGCCGCATGCGTGCCGCCGCCCGCCACGCTCGCGACGTTGGCCGCGATCGTGGACACGTGCGTGGGAAGCGATCCGCCGTGGCCCACGGCCAACCCGCCGCCCTGGGCCGCACGGTTGGAGTGGATCGTGGTTCCGATCACCTGGCCGCCGCCGCCTTGGGCGAACAGGCCACCGCCGCTTGCCCCGGCGACGTTGCGGGTGAGGCTGGACGCCGACACCAGCACCTTGGCGCCCGCTGCAACGGCCACGCCACCACCGTTGCCGGCTGCGACGTTGGCATCAACGCCGGTCTCGTCCAGCGTCGTTGTTCCGTCCGCCGCCGGTGGAAGGACGGCCAGGGCACCGCCGTCCAGCCCCGCCACGTTGTCGGCGAGCTGCGTCTCGACCAGGACCACCAACGCCGGCCCGGCGACAGCAACGGCACCGCCCGACCCTTGGGCGGCGCTTCGCGTGATCCGGACGTTGTCGAGGGTCACCGTCGGTGACCCGGTGACGACGAGCGCACCACCATCGCCCGTCGCGGCACAGCCTTCGAAGGTTGACGCGACGACGTCCAGGGTGCCTGATCCTGCCACCGCGAGGCAGCCACCGTTGCCGGGGACCGCCGGCGCTGCGACGGGCACGCGGACGTGCAGGCTGTGAATCTTCACGTCGCCGCTGACCTCGAAGAGGCGACCGCCCGCGGCGGGCACGATCTGCGTGCCGGACGCGGTGCGGCCCAGTCCGCCGTCATCCAGGCTCCAGAAATCGGTGCCCGGATCGCCGCCCTGCCCGATGACACTGATGCCGTCCAGGACAACCGGTTGCGGGTCGGTCAGGTAAACGATCGCGGACTGGATGCGAACGATCGGCCCGGCCACGCCCAGGCCACCGGCATGCTCGACTGCCGCTCGCAACGTGCAGCGACCGTCGGCGGTGGCGCAGGCACCATCGCCGGGGTCTGCGTCGTGCCCGTCGCCCGCATCGGTGACCACCACGTCTGCGGGGGCCGGGCCGTCGTCGGCCTGGCCGGCGGGGATGGTGACACCCACGGTCCCGGGGGCCACAAGCGCCGCCAGGAGGATGCCCGTCGCCAAGTTGCGACGTCGTCCGACCGACCGCGCCATGTGCTCACCCCCCGATCGGCCAAACCACACTGTCAGCCAGTGAAGCTGCGACCACCGAATGCAAGGATGCCCGATCGGCCCATGGCCGATCGGACACTGACCGTGCGGGGACGAAGTGCGATCCTGTCCGCAGCGCGTATCCGAGCCGCTGGCGTTGCTCGGGCGGGAGCGGCAGAACCGTCCACTTGGGGCGGGCGTGGCTCGGTGGTCGGTTCGTATCCTCGGCCGATGGAAACGACCGACCGACGCGGCATGCTTCACGGGTTGGCGGCCTACGTCATCTGGGGCGCGTTCCCGCTGTACTTCCACCTGCTCCGGGCGTCGGGTGCCGTGGAGATCGTGCTCCACCGGGTCGTGTGGTCCTTGGCGCTGTGTGCCGTGCTGACCCGCGTGACCCGCTCTGCCTGGCCACCCGTGGGGGATCCAAAGCGGCTGCTCCTCCCGGCGACGGGCGCGGTCCTGATCGCCCTCAACTGGGGCACCTACATCTACGGCGTGAACTCGGGCCAGGTCGTCGAGACGTCGCTGGGCTACTTCATCAACCCCCTCGTGACCGTGCTGCTGGGCGTCTTCGTCCTGCGCGAACGGCTGCGTCGGCTGCAGTGGGTCGCGGTCGCGATCGGCGCCATCGCCGTCATCGTGCTGACCGTCGACTACGGGCGTCCGCCGTGGATCGCCCTGATCCTGGCCGTCTCCTTTGGGCTGTACGGGCTGATCAAGAACCACGTCGGTCGCACCACCGGTCCAGTGGCTGGACTCACGACCGAGACGCTGGTGCTGGCACCGATCGCCATCGTCGGGCTGGTGTGGTACGGCGCAGACGGGAGCAGCACGTTCGCGGTCAACCCGCCAGTCCAGGCGCTGCTGCTGATGTCGTTGGGCGTCGCCACGGTCGTGCCCCTGTTGCTCTTCGCGTCCGCCGCCCGGCGCATACCGCTGTCCACGATCGGCTTGCTGCAGTACCTCACGCCCGTGTTGCAGCTCGTTGCCGGCGTGGTCGTCCTGGGCGAAACCATGCGTGCGTCGCGTTGGGTCGGCTTCGGCATCGTGTGGCTCGCCCTGGCCGTGCTGACCTTCGACAGCCTCACCGCGGCGCGGCGCCGGTCGGCCCAGCGGCGCCTGCTCGTCCCTGCAGTCGCGGCGAGGGGCCAGCCGTTAACGTGACGGCGTCCAGGAGTGGTCGTGGCCGTTGGTGACATCGTCTTGCTCGTCGATGATGACCCGGAGTTCGTCGAACTCCTCGCCCTCCAACTGGCCGACGAGGTGGTGGTCCGCACGGCGCTCAGCGGTGACCAGGCCTGGGACCAGTTGCAGTCCGAGCTGCTGCCCGACCTGATCGTCAGCGACCTTTCGATGCCGGGCATGGGCGGCGATGAGCTGACCCGGCGGATCAGTGCGGACCCGCGGCTGCGTCACATCCCGGTCATCCTGTTGACGGGCCGTGACGACGGCGTGCTGCGGCAACGTCTGCTGGCGATGGGTGCCGCGGACTACCTCGTCAAACCATTTCCTGCCGCCGAGCTGCGCATCCGCGTCCGCAACACCCTGCGCATCACCAACCTCGTTCGTGACCTCGCCACCGCGCGCGACGAGGCCGAGCGCGCATACGCGGCGGTCGTGGAGGTCAACACCGAACTCGACCGCTTTGCCAGCAGCGTCGCCCACGACCTGCAGGTCCCGCTGGCCAACATCGCAAGCTTTTCGCGCCTGGTGCGCGAGTACGGGATCGAGGGAGAGCGCCACGACAAGATCCTCGAGGCCATCGAGTACAACGCAGAACAGGCACGCGAGCAGATCGACGACCTGCTCGCCCAGGCGCGCACGCTTGGCACGCACGGTGCCCACGACAACGTGGACCTCGGCGAGGCAACGGCCCGCGTTGAGGAGTTGCTCGCGCGACAGGTCGAATCCACCGGTGCCCGGATCTCCAATCAGGCGGGCGGGGTCAGGGTGCGGGCTTCATCTCTTGCGATTGAGCGGATCCTGTTGAACCTCATGCAGAACGCGCTCAAGTTCGGCCGACCGGGCGTGGATCCCGACATCGTGATCCGCGCTGAGCCATCGTCGGGCTCGGCGGCGCAGGTTGAGGTGGTCGTGGTCGACAACGGGCGCGGTGTCCCCGACGACCTCCGCGTGCGGGTGTTGCAGGACGGGGATCGTGGTGAGGGCCACGGCGAGGGCACGGGCATCGGGCTCGCCGCCGTGCGTCGCGTGGTGACGTGGTACGACGGCCGGATCTGGTTGACCGGCCGCAGCGAGGGGGGGCCTGGGCTGGAGGTCCACTTGACGCTGCCCTCCGCGGCCGGATGAGACCTGCGTCCGGCTGAGGGCCTGCGTCAGCCTGACGGCCCCACCCTGACGGCTCCCACCCGACGGCCCGCGCCAGAGGGTCGCGGCGACGTCAGTCGGGTACGACCTGGCTCATCGATCCGGTCACGACGTCGAAGACATAGCCGTACACGCGGGCCTCGTCGGGGGTGAACGGGGAGCCGAGGATGCGAGCGACATCCTCGCGCAGACTGCGGTCCACGTCGTCGAAGCACAGCAGGTCGACGCGTGATGCGTCCGCACCCGAGGCCTCGGTCAGCCGCCGGCGCAACACCTCGTCCTCGGTCATCATCTCGCAGTCAGTGTGCTGGATGACGATCACGTCGCGCGTGCCAAGGAGGCTGTTGGACACGGCCAGCGAACGCAGAGCGTCCTCAGTGGCACGGCCCCCGGCGTTGCGGATCACGTGGGCATCGCCGGGCTCGAGCCCGAGCAGGCGGCTGGGGTCGATGCGCGCGTCCATGCACGTCAGCACGGCCACCGCAAGCATGGGTGTCTGCGTTGGGATCGAGGCGTGTTCGTCGGCGTAGCGCCGAGCGTTGTCGAGGAGCTCGTCGACCGCAGTCACCCGTGGGTCCATGTCCATGTCCATGCGCGTCAGCGTAGGAGGCGACCCCGCGCCGCTGCCCCGAGTTGTGTGTTCAGCCCGCGGCTGCGTCGACGTCGCGGCCCCGCAGGGTCCGAACCAGGACATCGCGTTGTTCGAGGAGCGTGCGCCGTTGTGGCGCGTCGAGGTCGGCCGCGAGGTAGTCGTCAAGGACAGCGAGCAGGTCCTGGTCCGCAGCCGGGTGCGGGAACGTCCCCTCCGCGAACTCCACCGCCTGCTCGACGCCACGTGTGCTGAACACGGTCGGCAGCGCCTCGAAGTAGCGGTCGCGCCACGCGGACAGGACGTCGGGCTGGTCGAGCCGCTGGAAGCCGGAGTAGAGCTCGCGTGCCATGGTGTGCGAGAGCCCGTCCTCGGTCGTCAATCGGGCCCAGGCAAGCTCCTTGGCAGCGACGTCGGGGCGGACGGCCCGAGCGGCGGCGGCATGCCGTTCGCCCAAGTCGGTCGGGTCTCGCTCCAGCTCGGCATCGATGTCGGCCTCGGTGGCATGGCCGCTGGCCGACAGGCTCGTCAGCAGATGCCAGCGCAGATCGGTGTCAACGGCCAGTCCGTCGAAGATCAGCTCTCCATCGAGGACGGCGCGCACCTCCATCGCCTGTTCGTCGGTACGACTTGCGGCAGCCCACCCGCGCACGAACGACAGCTGGCGATCGTCACCGGGGGCGGCCCCGGGGATCAGCTGGCGCAGGGTGGTCGCAAGGCCGGACATCGCGAGCGTGCGGTTGCCCGGGTCGCCGTAGCGGTCGACCGCGGCCATGGCCCGGTTGATCAGGCGCTGCAGGACGCCGATCTCGCTCTCGGAATCGAGGTTGCGTTCGACCATGGCGACGAACTGGCGACCGGGCAGGTCACCATCCCGGAGCATGTCCCAGGTGGCCGACCACGTCAGTGCACGGGCCAACGGGTCTTCCAGCCGCGCGAGGTGATCGGTGGCTGTCGCCGTGGAGAAGTGGTCGAGGGTGATCTTGGCGTACGTGAGGTCGTCGTCGTTGAGCAGCAGCAGGTCCGCGATTGGTTGACCCGCCAGCTCGGGCACCTCGGTGCGGGCTCCGTCGACGTCCAGCTCCAGGCGCTGGCGACGCCGCAGGACCCCGTCGGCGCCTCGGTCGTAGAGGCCGACGGCCATCCGATGGCGCCGCGGATGCGGCTGGTCGTCGCCTGTGCGCTGCAGGATCGCGACCTCGCGGTAGTGGCCGGCGGCGGATTCGATGAAGGGATCGAACGTGTTCACACCCGTGGTCAGCAGCCACTCGTCGCGCCAGCCGTCAAGGTCACGGCCGCTGGCCTTCTCCAGGGCGTGCAGGAAGTCGGCCAGTTCGGCGTTGCCCCAGGCATGTGCGCGGAAGTACTCGCGGCAGCCGGCGAGGAAGGCGTCCTGACCCACCCAGGCAACCAACTGGCGCAGGACGGCGGCGCCCTTGGCGTAGGTGATCCCGTCGAAGTTCTGGTGCACGGCCTCCATGTCCACCATGTCCGCTGCGATCGGGTGGGTGGAAGGAAGCTGGTCCTGGAACTTTGCCCAGGTCTTCTCGGAGTCAAGGAACGTGACCCATGATCCGTCGAACCGCGTGGCGGACACCTGGCACAGCACGGACATGAAGGTCGCGAACGACTCGTTGAGCCACAGGTCATCCCACCACTTCATGGTGACCAGGTCGCCGAACCACATGTGCGCCATCTCGTGCAGGATGGTCTCGGCTCGCCGTTCCCGCGTCGAGTCCGTGACTTTCGAGCGGAAGATGTACGACTCGACGAACGTCACGCATCCCGGGTGCTCCATGGCCCCCATGGCGAACTCGGGCACGAACAGCTGGTCGTACTTCTCGAAGGGGTAGGGCAGATCGAACGCCTGGGCGAACCAGTCGAGCCCCTGCTTGGTGATCTCGAACATCTCGTCGGGATCGAGTGCGGCCAACAGGGAGCGGCGGCAGTAGATGCCCAGGCTCATGTCACCGTGGGTGTCATGGACCGACACGTACCCGCCGGCTACGACCGCCACCAGGTAGGTCGACAGAAGTGGGGTCGTCGCGAACGTCCACGTCCCCGTGGCGCCGTCCTGCGGGGACTCGACGACGGGCTGGTTGGACACGACCACCCAGTCTGCGGGGGCATCGACCGCGACCGCATAGGTCGCCTTCAGGTCGGGCTGGTCGAAGCATGGAAACACGAGGTGGGCATCGAACGACTCGAACTGGGTGTGCAGGTAGACCACGTCGTCGGACGGATCCCTGAAGTGGTGCAGGCCGCGCCCCTCCCGCAGGTAGTTCATCGTGGCCTCGACGATGATCTCGTTGTCGGCGGCCAGGTCGGTCAGGGCGATCCGCGTCTCCGAAACGGCGTCGGCTGGCAGCAGCCGGCCGTTGACCGTGACCCGATGAACCTCACGGGCCGTGCAGTCAAGGAAGGTCGCGGTCCCGGGGGCGGCGGCGAACCGAACCACCGTTGCACAGCCGAAGACCTCGTCGCCACGCGTGAGGTCCAGCTGGATGGCATAGGTGGGTCGGGACACGACACCGGCGCGGGCCGCGGCTTCCTCGCGCGTCAGGTTCTCGCGCGGTGTGGACATGGGCGGTCTCCGGGCGTCGGGCACAGGATGCCGGAGGCTACGGCGTCCGTCGTGCGGCACGGGAGAGGCCCGGATGCCGGCGGTCCGAATGCGGGTAGCGGCGTAGGCTGCCGCCCCGGATGGCGCACCCGCGGTGCGCCCGTCGGCGCCAGAGGAGATGACGAGCATGCAGCAGTACACCAGCCCTGGTGAGGTCGCGGTTGGAGACGACGCCAACCTGACCCAATCGGTGTTCCAGACCGCCGATGCCTATCCCAACCGTCCCGCTCTGAGCCGTCGCGTGGGCAGCGTCTTCCAGGACACGTCGGCCAAGCAGTTCGCCGATGAGATCACCGCGGTCGCTGCGGGTCTGATCGCGATGGGCGTTGCCAAGGGCGACAGGGTCTGCCTGTTTGCGTCCACTCGCTACGAGTGGACCCTGCTCGACTATGCCATTTGGGCTGCCGGTGCCGTCACCGTGCCGATCTACGAGACGTCCGCTGCGGACCAGGTCGAGTGGATCGTGTCGAACTCGGAGGCGGTCGCGATCTTCTGCGAGAACGACAAGCTCAAGGGGGTCTTCGACTCGGTTGCCGGGCAGTTGCCCGGCTGCAAGCACGTGTTCGTGATCGACGACGGAGCGGTGCAGAAGGTCAGCAACGAGGCTGGCGACATCGGCGCCGAGCAGGTGCGCGAACGGGCCGCCAGCGTGGTGGCCAACGACGTCGCAACCATCGTCTACACCTCGGGGACGACCGGTCGGCCCAAGGGCTGCGTCATCACGCACCGCAGCTTCGTCTGGGACGCGGCCCAGGTCGCGTCGGCGGCTGGCGAGTTCTTCCGGCCCGGATCGTCGACCCTGCTGTTCCTGCCCCTTGCGCACATCTTCGCGCGGGTCATCCAGGTCGGTTGTGTCCAGGCCGGCGTCCGCTTGGGCTTCTCCACCGGCATCCCACACCTCATGGAGGAACTGGGGATCTTCCGGCCCGATTTCATCCTGGCCGTCCCACGCGTGTTCGAGAAGGTCTACAACGGCGCCAAGCAGAAGTCGCACGACGCGGGCAAGGGCAAGATCTTCGATGCGGCGGCAGCGACGGCCATCGAGTGGTCGCAGAAGAAGGTGACGGGCAAGGTCGACTTCGTCACCAACGCCAAGCACGCCGTCTTCGACAAGCTCGTCTACGGCAAGCTGCGCGCTGCCATGGGCGGCAACGTGCAGTACGCGGTGTCCGGCGGTGCGGCACTCGGTGAGCGCCTGGGCCACTTCTACAACGGCATCGGTGTGCTGATCCTGGAGGGCTACGGCTTGACCGAGACGACCGCGGGCGCCTGCATCAACACGCCGACCAACTTCAAGATCGGATCGGTTGGCCTGCCGGTGCCGGGCGGCACGGTGGGGATCGCCGACGACGGCGAGATCCTGCTGCGCGGCGCCCATGTCTTCGAGGGCTACTACAAGAACCCGGAGGCAACGGCCGAGGCCATTGACGCCGACGGTTGGTTCCACACCGGCGACCTCGGCAAGTTGGACGCCGAGCACTACCTCTACATCACCGGTCGCAAGAAGGAGATCCTGGTGACGGCCGGTGGCAAGAACGTTGCACCGGCGGTCCTCGAGGATCGCCTGCGTGCACATCCGCTGGTCAGCCAGGCCATGGTCGTCGGTGACGGCCAGCCGTTCATCGCCGCCCTGGTGACAATCGATGCCGAGGCGTTCCCAGCCTGGGCCGAGCGGACCGGCCTGGCGGGCAAGTCCGTCGCCGACCTGGTCGAGGACGCCGCGCTGAAGGCCGAGGTGCAGAGCGCGATCGACGACGCCAATGGGGCTGTGTCCAAGGCAGAGTCGATCCGCACCTTCCGGATCCTCCCGGTCGACTTCGAGGTCGGTGACGAGTTGAGCCAGAAGCAGAGCGTCAAGCGCCACGTCGTCGGGACCAAGTACGCAGCCGTCATCGACGACATCTACAAGGACGTCAAGCGCGTCTGAACGGCTCAGGCGTCCGAAGAACTCAGTGGGCGGAGACGGTGTCGCCGCTCAAGCCCTTCCACGTGGGCAACCACGCCTCGAAGCGAGGCGCCAGCAGTGGCGGCGAGATCAGGTAGCCCTGGACGAGTTCGCATCCGAGGCTGGCGACCATCATCCACTCCTGCTCGGTCTCGACACCCTCGGCGAGGGGGATGAGGCCCAGGTCGCGGGCGATGGCGAGCGACGCCCGCAGCAACGCCCGTGTCTCGCTGTCCTCATGACTGCGAGTCACGAACTGCCGGTCGACCTTGAGTTCGGTGAAGGGCAGGCGTCCAAGCTGCTCCATGGACGACGCACCTGTGCCGAAGTCGTCGATTGCCAAGCCGATCCCACGCATCCGCAGGCGTGAGAGGATCTCCATCGGACCGGTGACATCGGCCATGATCCGCGACTCGGTGACCTCCAGCATCAGGCGCGACGGTTCCAGGTGGAACTCGTCGAGCAAGTCCACGACCAGATCACCAAACGCGAGGTCACTCAGATCCTCGATGGTGACGTTGGCAGCCATCACCAGGTCAAGGCCCCGGCGCTGCCAGTCGGCTGCCTGAGCGATCGCCTGGCGGAGGACCTGCCGGGTCAGCTTGTTGATGAGCCCCTCGCGCTCGGCGACCGGGATGAATGCCCACGGGCCGATCAGGCCGCGTGTGGGATGGTCCCACCTCGCCAAGGCCTCGACACCTCGGACTCGGCCGGCGACCGTCTCGACCTGCGGCTGGTACGCGAGGGTGAGGTGACCGGCGTCGAGGCCTTCCGCGATCTCGTCGGCGGTCAGGGTCTTGCCAGGCGCGCCTTGCGGTTTGGCCCGTCCAAGCACCCCTGCAAGCTTGGCGACCAGCGGTTCGAGCTGATCGAGTGATGGCGGCTTGGACAAGGTGCCCAGCACGGGTACGCGCAGTGCCACCGCCAGTTGCTCTGCCGTGCGCAACACGCGGCGGTCCTCGCCGCTGAACAGGATGACAGCGAATTCCCCCAGGGCGGCCGACAGGTGCCGCAGGAGCGCCAGGCCATCCATCCCGGGCATGTTGAGGTCGATCATGACCAGTTGGGGGTTCGTCTCCACCAACGTGTCCAGCGCGGCCTGGCCGTCCTCCACCTCGACGCAGTCATGGATGTCGAGCCGACGCAGCAGCTGCACCGTCAGCGATCGCATGAACGCGTCGTCGTCGACGATCAGGGCCGTTGTCATGAGCGGGAACCTCCGACCGCGGTGTCGCCGAGTTCTTTGGCCACCGCGTCGCGGACATCATCGAGGGCCGCCGACACCTTGGCGACCACCTCCGGCAGGCCGGCGCCGCCATCGGCTGCGAGCTCCTCAAGCCTTGCACAGGCCGCAGCGAGGCGCAGCGCACCCACAGCGGCCGCACTGGACTTGAGCGTGTGGCCGACACGTTGGAGGGCACCCGCGTCGCGCGATGCGAGGCCACGTTGGGCCGCCTCGACCAGCGCTTGCGCGGAGGGGACGAAGTCGGCCAGCAAGGCACGGGCGGTCTCGCGATCGCCTCGCAGCATCACCTCGAGAACGGTGACGTCGAGGACGACGCGATCCTCGACGTCACTCGGGGTTGTCTCCCCGTCGTTCGCACCGAGCGGCTTGGGGTCAGTGATCGCGCCAGCTCCGGCTTGGGGTCGGCTTTCCAGCTTGATGGTCTTGGCGATGGGTGGCAGGCCGATCCCTGGGGGGTGGGCGACCTCTGCCGCAGGTCCGATCCAGCGTTGCAGGACGACCCCCAGGTCGTCGAGGTCGAGCGGTTTGACCACCCGCTCGTCCATTCCCGCATCCAGGCAGCGCTGGAGCTCGGATGGCAGGGCGTTCGCGGTGATTGCCACGATTGGAAGGTGTGCCGCTCCGCCCGCCTCACGCTTGCGGACCTCCATGGCCACGGTGTAGCCATCCACGATCGGCATGTGGCAATCGGTCAGCAGCAGGTCGTAGTGGCGCCGGGCAAGCGAATCAAGGGCGTCGGCCCCGTCGTTGACGACGTCGGCGTAGTAGCCCAACAGGGCCAACTGTCGTCGCAGCACCTCGCGGTTGGTGTCGTTGTCCTCGGCCACCAGGATGAGTTGGCCGGCTGCGGCAGCGGACTGCTCGGTCGGTTGGGGACCGCTGCGCTCCTGGGGGAGCGCACCCGTTGCTGTCTCGGGTGATGCCTGGCCCAACGCCACCCGTGTCGCGGCCCACAGCCCCGACCTGGTCACGGGCCGAACCCGTAGGAGGACCGTGTCAGCAAGGTCCGACGTCGCAGTTTCGCCTGGGAGTTCGCCGGCGATGAAGCGCGTGCCGCTCAGCACGCGGTCACCAGCGACGGCCGCACGGAGCCGGATCTTCTCGAAGGGATCGACATCGGTACAGAGGAAGATCAGTGGTACCGCGCTGCCCAGGTCGCCAGCCAGCGAGCTGAGCAACTGGCTGGGCTGCAGGACCCGACACTCGCCCCCAACGACCTCCAGGTAGGTCTTCACGCACACCGCCTCGATGCTGCCAAGGTCCGACGTGACGATGGTCACCCGCACGTCATGGAGATCGGGGCGAGTGGTGCCCACAAGCCCTTCGGCTTCGACCAGTGGCAGGCGGATCGTGAACTGACTGCCCTGTCCCGCCGTCGATGTGACTTCGATCGTCCCGCCCATGAGTTCCAGCAGGCGCACGACGATGGACAGCCCGAGGCCCGTCCCCCCGAAGCGGCGCGTGGTCGATGCCTCCGCCTGCGTGAAGGGCTGGAACAACCGGCTGACCTGTTCCTCCGTCATGCCAATACCGGTGTCGGTGATCCTGACGGCGAGCGAGCGCTGCCCGTCGCGGGCCGGGGGCGCGTGCGCCATGATCGTGACGCGCCCGACCTCGGTGAACTTGATGGCGTTGCCGACCAGGTTGAACAGGATCTGACGCAGCCGTACGGGGTCACCCAGCATGGACTCGGGCACCGTCGGGGCGACCAACGTCTGCAGCAGGGTGCCCTTCTTGGCCGCGGTCTGGCCAAGGGTCTCGCCGACAGAGTCGATGACGTCGTGGATGGAGATGGGCAACCGCTCCAGATCGAGCTTGCCGGCCTCCACCTTGCTGAAGTCCAGGATGTCGTTTAGGATGGTCAGCAGCGACAGGCCCGATTCGCGGGTGGTCGCGACCATGCGCTTCTGTTCGGGAGTGAGCTGGGTGCGCGACAGCAGGTCCAGCATCCCCAGCACCCCGTTCATGGGGGTGCGGATCTCGTGCGACATCGTCGTGAGGAACTCGGTCTTGGCCTTGGCGGCGCGCTCGGCGAGGTCACGAGCGGCGACGAGGTCCGCTTCGGACTCCTTGCGGCTCGTCAGGTCGTGCAGGACGGCGAGCACCGCTGCGTGGTCGGCCAACTGGACCCTGGCCAGGACCACGTCGACGGCAATCTCGGAGCCGTCACTGCGTGCGAGCATCCACTCGAAGGCCTCCGGCTCCTCGTCATCCCACGCCGCCTGGAGGACCTGCGAAGCGCGATCCTGCGAGCGCACACCGTCGGGCTGGACCTCTGGAGCGAACTCGGGGGACAGGAGTTGGCGGCCCGTCAGCTGCCCGACACGCTCCAGTCCCATCAGGCTGAGGGCGGCGCCGTTGCAGTCACGAACGCCGTTCTCGTCCAGGATCACGTACCCGTCGGCCGAGTGCTCGAATACGGCACGGAACGTGGCGTTTGCGCGGTAACGGGCGGTGATGTCCGTCACCGCGACGATGATGCGGTTGACCGTGCCGTCCTCACCACGCAACGGGGCGGATCGCGTCTCACCCCACCGCACTGAGCCGTTGGCGTGAACCCAGCGCGTCTGGACGACATAGCCGTCGAGGGCGCCACGGCCGAGCGCGGCCAGGAGCTGGGAGTTCTCCGCCCGGTCGTCGGGGTGGACCATTTCGGCTGCAGGTCGCCCGTCCATCTCCTCCAGCGTCAGTCCCACGTAGGACCGGAAGGCGTCGTTGGCATCGACGACCCTGCCCGCGTTGTCCGTGACGAGGAATCCGACGCCCGCATTGTGGAAGATCCCGGTGAGGAACGCCTCGCGCTCCGCAAGCCGGACGCGCTGTCGACGCTCGGTCCGCAGGTCGCGAACGGTGACGACCGCGCGGTCATCACCAAGTGGCCGGAACGTCAACTCCAGCGGCACCGGCTCGCCATGCGGGTCGGGAGATGCAAGGCCGACGCTGACGGTGGCCGACTGCCGGATCAGTTCGGCCACGCCGCCCTGGGTCACCATGACGGGCACGACGGTGGTCAGGTGCGCCCCAACCTCGACGGCACCGAACAGGGCACGAGAGGAGTCGTTGGCGTGAACGATCGAACCGTCGATCCCGACCAGCAAGGTCGGCACGGCCAGCGCATCAAGCACTGCAACAACATCGTCCACCCTGGCGGTCGCTCCAGATCGTTTCGGGCCCTGTCGGCCAGTGGGACCCGCAGCCTAGGAAAGGCGCTCGGCCACCGGGCCGTGACGCGCGTCGGCCCTGAGCCCCGATCAGGCGGGACGCCCCGGATCCTTGTGGTCTCGCCACCAGGCGGCGTCCAGTTCACCGAGCGCAGTGGCGGGCGGGGCGTCCATACGGACGTACTCGTCGCGAATCGCAAGCCAGTGGTTGACTGCGCCGAGACGCCCCAGGATGGAGTTCAGGCCCCACTGGATGCGGTTGAGCAGGAGATAGTCGGGTGGCAGGTTGAGTTGGCGCAGGACTTCTGCGAACGGGCTGCGTGGATCGGTCGTCGAACGCAGGACTTCGGCGGCGAACGCGGGGGTGAACTCGAACGGCTGTTCAGCGATGATCGGCCGCGTGTACAGCCGAAACCACTCCAGCAGCCGCTGTTCGTCGACCTTGGCGTTGGGGGGGAGGAAGCCGGCAGCGTGCAACCCGTGCAGGAACCCGTCGAGGTCATTCGCCACGACCGCGTCATCGACGGCGCGCATGCGGGCGAACCGTTCCCGGCTGAACAGCTTGACCGAGCCGTAGTCGATGAATGCCACGCGGCCATCGTCCTCGATGAGGTAGTTGCCGGGGTGGGGATCGCCGTTGAAGAGCCGGAAGCGCCCAATCGAACCGAACGCATACCGAAAGATGATCTCCCCGACGCGCTGCATCTCGTCTCGATCGCCCTTGGCCACCACCTCGTCGAATCGTCGACCTCGGACGTACTCGGAGACGAGGACGCGCTTGCGACACAGATCAGCCACGACGTCGGGCACGTGGATGAAGGGGTGGTCGCGGTACCGGCTGGCGAAGGCGCGCTGGTACTGCGCCTCGCGTTCGTAGTCCAACTCGTCGTTGATGCGTTCCTTCAACTCCTCGATCAGGGGCTCCATCTCCTGGTTCGGGGAGAGCAGGCGCCCGATCGGTGCGAGGGATTCGGCGTTTCGCAGGTCGGCGCGAACGGCCTCCGCGACCCCCGGGTACTGCACCTTCACGACCACCTCGCGGCCATCGTCGAGCTTGGCGAGGTGCACCTGGCCAATGGACGCGGCGGCCAAGGGCTCGGCCGACCAGGACGCGAAGATCGCTTCCGGCGGGGCGCCGTACTCGTCGCGGATGACCTGCTCGATCGCGGCCGGATCGAAGGCAGGGGCGTCATCACGCAGCCGGGCGAGTGCCGTGTGGTAGTGGCTGCGGACATCCTCCGGCAGGTCGAGGTCGACGAAGCTCAGGAGTTGGCCCAGCTTCATCGCTGCGCCCTTCATCTCGCCCAGGACGTCGGCGAGGTGTTCGGCAAGCTCAGCGTGGCGGGCGTCGTGGTCGACCTCCACGCCCATGAGGTCACGTGCCTTCGCGCCGGCCACGCTCATGGCGCCCTTGGCGGCCGTCCGGGCCAGCCGGGAACCTCGACCGAGCCTGCCGCCCAACCCGCGCCCAGCCACGTCCACTCCCTCGCCGTCACCCAAGCATGCCCGTCGGCCGGGCCAACAGCCCGCGAACAGCAACGCGGGGCTTGGTCAGACGTTGAAGCGAATGTGGAGCACGTCCCCGTCGGCCACGACATAGTCCTTGCCTTCGACGCGCAGCTTGCCCGCCTCGCGCGCCGCGGCCTCTGAGCCCAGCGCGTCGTAGTCGGCGTAGCTGATCACCTCGGCGCGGATGAAGCCGCGCTCCATGTCCGAGTGGATCTTGCCGGCGGCCTGCGGGGCCGTCGAACCGCGTGTGACGGTCCAGGCTCGGGTTTCGGTCGGGCCGGACGTGAAGAAGGTGATCAGGCCCAGCAGCTCGTAGGCGTGCTCGATGAGTCGGTGCAGACCCGGACGCTCGAGGCCCAGGCTGGCCAGGAAGTCGGCAGCCTCCTCAGGGGCCAGTTCGCCGAGCTCCGCCTCGACCTGTGCGGAGATCACGACAACCTCCGCGCCCTCCTCGGCGGCAATCTTGCGCACGACATCCACGTGGGCGTTGCCGTCGGGAAGTTCGTCCTCGCCAACGTTGGCGGCGTACAGGACCGGCTTGGCCGTGAGCAGGCTGAGCTCGCGCCACAACCGCTGCTGTGGCTCCGTCACCCTGATCGTGCGTGCGGGCAGGCCCTGGGCGAGGTGGGCGACGACGTCGTCGATGAAGGTCGCCTCCGCCAGGAGGGCCTTGTCACCCGACTTGGCCGCTCGCCGTGCCCGCTCCAGCCGCTTCTCGGCAGTGTCGAGGTCCTTCAGGACCAGCTCGGTGAGGATCGTCTCCATGTCGCTGGCAGGGTCGACTCGGCCCTCGACGTGGATGATGTCGTCGTCCTCGAAGCACCGCACGACGCTGCAGATGGCGTCGACCTCGCGGATGTGGGCCAGGAACTGGTTGCCCAACCCTTCGCCCTGACTTGCGCCGGCCACCAGCCCGGCGATGTCCAGGAACTCGAAGGCTGTGGGCACGACCTTGACGCTGTTGTTGAGCTGGCCCAAGCGGTCGAGCCTCGCGTCCGGAACGCTCACCACGCCGACGTTGGGGTCGATCGTGGCGAACGGGAAGTTGGCGGCGTGGGCTCCCGCCTGCGACAACGCGTTGAACAGCGTCGACTTGCCAACATTGGGCAGGCCCACGAGGCCGACCTGGAGGGCCATGGCAACCTCGGGGGAATGGGGGCAGGACCGGGGCGGAGGCTACCGACGGGCTCCCCGGACCCACCCCCGATCGCCGGGGCGGCAGTAGGGTCGCGCGCCGATGACCGCAACGGGGAAGGTGGCAGGGGATGAAACTCACCGGTTTCTCGATCGACTTCGCGCAGTTGGCCAACGGTGGGCCGTTGCCCAAGCGGCACGGCCACGAACACGAGGACGTGTCCCCGGCCCTGGAGATCGAAGGCGTGCCCGATGGCACGGTCGAACTCGCGCTGATCTGCCACGATCCCGACGCGCCGCTGCCCCAGGGTTGGGTGCACTGGACGGTCTACGGACTGCCGGCCACCACGGAGGCCATCGCCGACGGCGAGGTGGTCGGCCGCGAGGGTCCGACGGACTTCGGCAAGCCGGGCTACGGCGGCCCGTTGCCGCCAGTGGGTCACGGCGTCCACCACTACTACTTCTGGGTCTACGCGCTCAGTCGCCCGGTCCAGGGCGAGCCTGACCGGGTCACGTTCCTGGCCGAATACGCGGACGCCATCATCGAGCAGGCCCGCTGCATCGGCCTGTACCAGCGTTGACGTTGACCGCCAGGCGAGGCAGCGGACGGGGCCGTGGCCGGCGGTAGATTGCCGGCATGCGCCTGATCGTTGCCCGATGCTCGGCGACCTACGCGGGTCGCCTGTCGTCGACGTTGGCCTCTGGCGTCCGGCTGGTGATGGTCAAGGCCGACGGGTGTGTCGCCATCCATGCCGACGTCGGGGCCTACAAGCCACTGAATTGGATGACCGGCCCCAACACGATTGACGAGGCCAACGACCACTGGGTGGTGACCTCCATGAAGGGCGAGGTGCTGCGCATCGACTTCGAGGAGGTCTTCCAGGACGTGTCCTATGCGATGGACGCCGAACGGGGGCTGACCCTCGACGGCGTGGAGAAGGAACTCCAGGCGCTCCTCGCAGAGCACCCGGGGCACATCGAGGACGACCTCGTGTGCCTCAAGCGCGAGTTCTTCACCGACCTTGGCCCCGTGGACCTGCTGTGCCGGGACGCCGCGGGCGTCCACGTCGCCGTCGAGATCAAGCGGGTCGGTGAGATCGCTGGCGTGGACCAGCTCACGCGCTACCTCGAACGGCTGCAGCGTGATCCGCTCCTGGCGCCGATCCGTGGCGTCTTCGTGGCAACCGAGATCAAGCCGCAGGCCAAGGTGCTGGCCGCGTCCCGCGAGATCACCTGCGTCGAGGTCGACCTGGCCGCGCTGCGCGGTGAGGAGTCATTGCACCCGAGATTGTTCTGACCAGGCGACGCGAGGAATCACGGGCCAGTCACCCGCGGATGGTTGGACAGCATCCGGCAGTGGCCGCCCGTCAACTACGGTCCCGGGCATGACGACACTGCCGCCGACGCCGGCCTCGCTGCGTGGCACCACGGATCTCGCCGTTGGGCTCACGGCCGGGCCCCTGACCGATGACCCCGTTCCGCACGGTCATCGACGGGGCCGTGTGCGCCGTTGGTCGTACGCCGCGGCAGCCGGCGACGGGATCGCGTTGGGTGCGGCGATCGTGTCGTTGGGGATGGCGGGCAGCGCGTTCGCGTGGGTGCTCACCGACGACGGCGTGCACACCTGGGATCGACGCCTGCTGGGGCGCCAGGCGATCCTGGGGAAGCTGCCGTCCGATGGCGCGGCCGCGCCAGCACTGCACACCCCGGACGTGCGCATCGATGCGCACGGGGGGATCAACCTGCATGTGCGCACCGATGACGGGCACACGCTCCGTGCAGTCCTCGAAGCCACGCCGTCGACCCCAGTGGTGTGCGTCACCCCGACCGAGCGCGGCGGCTGGAACGTGACGGAGAAGGAAGCTGGTCAGGTCGTCCGGGGCACGGTCACCATCGACGGTCAGGAGCGCCCGCTGATTGGCCACGGGTGGCGCGACTGGACCGTCGGGCGCCAGGATCGCCACACGGTCTGGCGCTGGGCCGCCGGTGCGGGAACGGCCGCCGACGGCCGTCCCGCTGGCGTCAACGTGTCCACCGGGATGAACGCGGCAGGGCCGGGGGAGGACGTCGCCTGGCTCGACGGTCGTCCGATCCCGTTGGAGGTCACACGCCTGGCGCCGGTGTCCGAGAACGCCCTTGAGGGCCCGTGGGTCGTCGAGGGCGTGAACTGGCGCCTGTCCTTCACCGCGGCCGGCGTCCGCGCTGCCGACGAGAACCTGCTGGTCGTGAGCTCACGCTACGTCCAGCCGATCGGCCACTTCCAGGGGACACTCCCCGACGGCGAGGGCGGGACGGTCGAGGTGTCACTCATGGGTGTGACCGAGGACCATGAGGCCACGTGGTGACCGAGCGCGCGACCGGCGAGGGGACGCGTCACTCTGCCGCCGATCGACGGCGACGCTTGCCACCGCTGCTTGGATCGGAGCAGCGCCGTGTTCGGATCGGCCTGGCCGGTGTGGCGTTCACGCTGTTGCTGGGCATCTTCGGTTACCAGGTCGTGGCCGACCTGGACCTGATCGATGCGATCTACATGACGGTGATCACGATCTCCACCGTTGGCTATGGCGAGGTTGTGCCGTTGGACTCGGCCGGGCGGGCGTTGACCATCGTCATCATCCTGGTCGGAGTGCTGTCGGTCTCCTTTGCCGCCGTCAGCGCGGCTGAGTTCGTCCTGGAGGGTCACCTCCGCCGCGCGATCGAAGGGCGTCGCATGACCAAGTCGATCGACCAGTTGGCTGGCCACGTCATCGTGTGCGGCTACGGCCGCGTCGGAGTCCACGTGGTGGCCGAGTTGCAGTCGTCGTCTGCCGAGGTCGTCGTGATCGACAGCGATCCGGAGAAGGTGGAGCGGCTGGCGGCCCAGCAGATCCGGCACGTCGTCGGGGATGCCAGTGAGGAGCAGGTCCTCGCTGCGGCGGGCCTGGAGCGGGCATCAGCGGTGGTGGCGGCGGTCAACGGCGACGCCGACAACGTCCTGATCACCTTGACCGCCAAGGGCATACGGCCGGACGTGACAGTGATTGCTCGGGCCAAGCTCGACGAGAACGAACGCAAGCTCAAGCGCGCGGGCGCTGACCGCGTCGTGGCGCCCACGACCATCGGTGGCATCCGGATCGCCCACGTCCTCACGCGTCCGACCGTGGCCGACTTCCTCGATCGGATGGCCGGTGGCGCCGTGGATGTGCTGCTGGAGGAGATCCCGATCCGGGAGGGTGCCGACCTGGCCGGCGTACTCCTGCGGGACGCACAGATCCGGGAGCGGTTCGGCGGGACGGTCGTCGCGGTGTCCGGCAGTGGCGGCCTTGTCCCCAGCCCGGCCGCCGACACGATGCTGGCCCCGGGCGACGTGCTGCTGGTGCTCGGTCCGGAGGACGCCATGCACCTGATGCGCGAGCACTACCTCAGCTGAGGCCGGACCGCACGGCGGAGGCGCCTGGCCGTTGATTGCAATGCCGCCGCCAGGCTCCGGTCCGCGAGATCGAGGGCATGGGCGATGGTGAACCACTGGACAGCCTGGCTTTCCGTCTCACCGGGGGCGAAGGCGGCCCCGGCGCGGGCGTGCAGGAGGTAGCGCAGATCCAGATGGACGTGGCCGCGCGGGCCTTGGTGGACGTCGACGTGGACCAGCAGCGGTCCCGTCGGGGGATGCCGAACGGCGAGCCCGGTCTCCTCCTCGGCCTCGCGAAGCGCGGCCTGCGCGGGGGTCTCCGGGGCATCCAGGTGGCCGCCGGGCTGGAGCCAGATGCCAAGGCGCTTGTGGCGGTGCAGGGCCACCCGACCGTCGTCGCCGAGCACGATGGCGGAACCGGTCACGTGAGTGGGATCGGCTCGCTGGTCCAGCGGGGACGGCAGCCACCGCAGGAGTCGTCGGGTCCGGTCGATGCTGTGGCGCTCGGCGGCGTCCCCCGCGACGTGATCCGCGAGCATGCGATCCAACACCCTGACGTCGGCCGCCATCTCACCAGTCACGAAGACAGCTGCCCTGTCATGGTCGGACCAGGCCGATGTCGGCCACCAGCTCGCTGGGGGACCGGCGCAGGCCGATCACGAATGGGCCGAACTCGGCATAGCGCGCCGATGCCTCGTCGTAACGCAGGGTGTAGACGATGTCCTTGAGGTCGGCGATGTCGTGGGCGAACAGGGTCACGCCCCACTCCCAGTCGTCCAGACCCGTCGAGCCGCTGACCAGCTGCAGGACCCTGCCGGTGTAGGCCCGGCCCGACTTGCCGTGCTCATGCATGAGTCGGCGCCGCTCCTCGAAGGGCAGCGAGTACCAGTTGTCGTCGCCCTCGCGGCGGTGCGACATCGGGTAGAAGCAGACGACATTGGACGGGATCCCCGGCGTGGTGAAGTCGGGGTACAGCTTGTTGCGGTTGTAGGCGGCCAGGCGCTCGGCCTCCTTGGCAACGCGCTCAGCCAGTTGCTCGCCGGCAAGTCCCTCCGCCGCAAAGCGCTCCTGCTGCTGCTCGGCCGTGGGCGTGTACTCAGACGTCTCGGTCAGGGAGAGGTACGACCAGTCCAGGTGGAGCGCCGGTGCGGCTGCGCTGCCGGCAACGGCCGTCTGCAGTCGGCGCAACTTGCCGAAGTCCGCGTCCAGCGCCATCAGCATCACGTCGGCCTTGTGGCCGAGAACGGAGAAGGCGTGCAACTGCAGTTCCTCGGCAAACGACTCCAGGGTCGCCACCAGGTCCTTCGCGGCGCTGGCTGGCAGCTCTGCGGCAGCGCTGGCGTCGACCTTGAAGAAGAGGTGGAGGACGCCGACGCCCTCTGCGGGGGTGATGGGTTCCACGTCAGTGCTCCAGGGTCTGCTTGCCGATGACGGCTCCGTCTGCGGTGATGTCGTAGAGCAGGGGTACCCCGGTCTTCAGCTCCACGTCCATCACTTCGTCCTCGCCCAACTCGTCCAAGGTCATGACGATGGCGCGGTTCGAGTTGCCGTGCGCAACAACCAGCACGTTGCGGCCGTGCGTGAGGTCACCCAGGATGGCTCGGTTGAAGAACGGCAGGGTCCGCTCCGCGGTGTTTTTGAGTGCCTCGCCATTTGGGGGTGGGGTCGCGAACGATCGCCGCCAGATGTGCACCTGCTCGTCGCCGTAGCGGTCGCGGGTCTCCTGCTTGTCCAGGCCCTGCAGGTCGCCGTAGTGGCGCTCGTTCAGCGCCTCGTCGCGGATGATCGGCAGGCCGTCGAATCCTGCGACAGCGATGATGATGTCGAGGGTGTCCTGAGCTCGAACCAGTGCCGAGGTGTACGCGACCTCGAAGGAGTGGCCGCGCAGCAGCTCGCCCGCACGCTGGGCTTCCTGGCGGCCGAGGTCTGTGAGCGGCACGTCCACCCAGCCGGTGAACCGGTTCTGTTGGTTCCACAACGACTGGCCGTGGCGGACGAGGGCGAGCGTGGGCATGGTGGCTCCTGGCGCGGCACCACGAGGCTACAAACCATGGCCGACAGACGGCGACGCGCGCCTGGCATCCGGGGATCTTCGGCGGTCACGCCGTGGCCATGGTCGTCACGTCAGCTTGCGGTGACGATCCGTTCGAGCTCGAAGTGCATGCCATCGGGCCGGCTCCAGCGACCGCCCCAACGAAAGCCCCACTTCTCGAACGCGGCCACGACCCGAGGGTCCAGCGTCGGCGTGGCGCCGAGGGCGTTGCTGTGAGCATTCACGTCGATGGCCAGGCCCCACGCGTGCCACGACAGGGGCCGGTTGGGGAGCCAGTCGATGTGGCGGGGCACCCACGATCCGGCGAACTCGTGGGGGCGCAGCAGGTCGATCAGCCCCTGGCTGTCCAGCTCGTTGATCACGTTGACCAGTGGATCGACCATCAGGCGGTTCGTGCGTGTCCGTCCCAGGTGCGGCAGGTCGACCACAACGACCCACTCACGCACCCACGCAGGATCGATCACGATCATGCCGTCGCCGAGGTCGACGTAGTTGAACGACGGGACCTGGACCGTCGTGCCGCGCAGGCTGGCCTGGTAGGTCGCGGGGCCATCACGCACGACCGCGACGAGGCCTTCGTCAAGCTCTTCGATTTCGCGGCTGACTCGGCGCGCCGACGCCTGTGGCGCAAGGCCGACCAGCAGGTCGGTGATGTCGCCGCGTTCGGAACGTGACGCGAGATCCCAGGGAACGACCACATCCGCGATCGGCGGGGCACCGTTGCTGGCGAATGCACCAACGCGAACCTGGTGGGCGACGCCATCGATCTCCAGGAGGTAGATGCCGCCGAGGTCGAGGCCGAGTTCGTGGGCGATGTCGTGGCGGACCAGGATGTCGCCCTCGGCCAGGCGCTGCCACAGCTCAGGCACCTGGGCGGTGACTTCGGGCGTCATGGGGCGAAACGAGATCGGGTCCACGGCGATGACGTCGACGACGCGGTCGTCAGCGAGTGCGATCAACGTGGCCTGCATGCGTGCGAAGCCCGTGATGCCCGTCACTCCCTCGATCAGCGACACGCGCAGGAGGTCGCCCTGGGTGGGGGAACCAGCAACGGTCACGGCCACCCGTGGGTCCAACACGTCCACGGTGCCAAGGACGCTGCTGCTCATGGCGGGGGACTGGGCGATGGGCAGTGGGGCGGCGCTGACCACGGGTGCTGGCGTGGTGTTGCTCGTCGGCGAGGTGGCAACGGCGAGGTAGCCGTCGCCAGCAGCGGTCAGCTCGGTGGCCACGTCGTTGGCGCCGCCGCACCCAGAGCCCAGCAGCGCGCCAGCGAGGGCCGCGGCTGCAACGCGCGCAAGTCGAGCGGAGGGTGGCACGAGATCATGTCCTGGCGTGGGGGCGGGGCTGTCCCCGGGGGTGCAACGTCACGTGGTGTGGCTGCCAACGTCCAGTCGGCCCGCGCGCCGGTCACACAATGCTCGTCGCGTTGTGGTCACTTCTGTGCGCCCATGCCCGAATCCTGCTGGGTTGGTCGCCGACTCGCAGTCACATGACCGAAGAGTTCGCCCGGATCCGTCCATGCTCGATGCGGCCGTGGGAGTAGGTGGGCCTGAGCCCGGGTGCGAAGCGGTGCTTGACCAGCTCGCTGGACGGGAAGCATTGCGGGAACCGACCGTCCGGTGTGGGGTCTGCGACCAGCGCCTCCACGACCATCGAGTTGTACTGCCAGGCGGCGAATTCCAGCGTGTTGGCGTTCATTATGACGTCCTGGCCGTACTCGCGTGCCCATCGCGAGACGCCCGGGATGGAAGAGGCGTGTGGCGCCCATGCTTCGGCGGCGACCCCGTTCTCCGACGAGGTCCACAATCCCGTGGCCGTGTGCAGGACCAGGCTCATGTTGCCGGCGGTGTGGCCGGGCGTGAACAGCAGCGCCACGCCGGGGCCGACCTGGACGTCCCCATCGACGACCAACAGCCGATCCGCCGGCAGGTCGCGGTAGGTATCAGGCTGATACCACGGCACCTGGAGCGGGTGCAGGTGGCGGATCGCCGCCCATTCGCGTGCCTGAACGATCAGGCGGGCGTTCGGGAACCATGCGGTCATGGGCCCGTCGGGCGAACCAAGGTCGGCGGCCGGACGGGTCGTGCCGATCAGGCGCCGCACGTCCTGGGTGTGCAGGTGGTCGAAGACCAGGTAGTCGACGTCGGCCGGGTCCAGGCCGATCGTGGCGAGGTGGTCCAGCACGGTTCCGTGGCGGGTGGCCAACAGGTGATCGGGCAGCGGATTGCGCCGGCTGAGCCGCTCGAAGTAGGGCGTGAACTGGCCGCGCTCGTGGTCCGAGGGCTCCCACAGCAGGGTCCGCCGGTGACCGTCGTCGTCGACCCACTGCACGACGATCATGCGATTGGTGAAGAACAACATGGGTGCTGCGACCAGCGACGACCGCCACAGCCCGAAGCGCGTGGGATAGGGCAGGGTCACCAGGTCGAAGGTCGTCACGCCGTCGGGCATGCCGGACGCGATGACGGCCTTGCGGAAGTCCGCAACGGCCTCGCGCAACAGGTCCAGTTCCTGGCCGGCGGGGCGCGGCTGGATGCTTTCCCCCGGGATGAGCCTGCGAGCGTCGTTGAACGGCGTCAACGCTGCCAGTTCGGCGGTGGGTACCAGGTGAGGCAGGTCGAACATCAGCGAGGTTCCTTGGGCAGCGGCGTTGTGGCCGCCGGGGGTGTCATGGGACGTCCGGCACAACGATGCCAAGCAGGCGCGCTCCGAGCGAGGTGACGCGCGCCGCCTGACGGTGCGAGCGAACCTTGAGACCGAGTTCGGACTGGACGCGCCGGCTGGCCGCCAGGAACGCCGGCGAGACCTCGATGAGTTCATAGTCGGCATGCCCGGGCAACTCGTCGGGATCGATGTGAACCAGTCCCAGGCGGGACAGGTTGTCGAGATAGATGGGCGTGCGGTCCGGCTCGTTGCAGCCCGCACGATCGCCGATCCGGGACAGGTTGGCGGCCACGACGGTCCCCGATCTGGCAATGCTGCGCGACAGCGCCTGGACGTCGACGACGGGTAGTTGCGGCGTGTCCGCAAGCAATCGAAGGATGCGCGCCTCGTCAGGGGACAGCTGGGCGAGGATGTCGGCGAAGGCAGGATGCGGCGCATGCTCTGCCTGGGGGTCCAACGACCGGTCCAGCAGCGACTGGAACCGACGCCGGAGTCGGTCCTCGTCATCGACATCGGCGTCGGCTGCCTCCAGCAGGGCGTTCATCGGCCGTTTCGACGGCTCCTGGGCTTCCAGCAGCTCCACGGCCTGACGCAGTTCGGGGATCTCCAAGGCCTGGCGCAGGCCTTCCACCGCCATGCCCTGGACAAACCGATAGCCCTCGGTGGCGAACCGCAGGGGACCGCGGGCCACGAAGCGCACGACGCCGAGGCTGGCCTGCATCGCCTGTCCGGTGGACCGACGCGCCACGTCGATTGCGTACCCGAGCATCGCGTCTGACTCGCTGGAGGTCGTCACGTCGGGGCCGTCTGCCTCGTCTGCCGGGACCATGTCAGACTCCGAACACGAACAGGGACTGGGCAAGTCCAGCCAGCCCACCGAGGAAGGCGCCGACGAGGATCAGCGTCAGCTCATCCTCCTGGAATGCCGGTCGCAGCAACTCCTGGAACTCCACCGGGGTCATCGCGATCATCCGATCTCGCATCGTCTTCTCGACGATGACGGACCTCTCGGCGGAGAAGACCGGATCGTCGAACGGGTCCAGCGACATCTCGATGGCCTTGGCGGACAGCTCAGCCTTCATCGACTCCATGCCCTGGGACCCGACGGCGAGCCTGACCGCCGGCCGGGCGATGCCAAGCGCCTCGTCCACGATGGGCGAGAGGTGCTTGTCAACCAGCGCGCGCGTGCGGTCGCCACGGGGCCCGTTGAGCATGTGATCGGCGAAGTTGCGCAGTGTCAGGATGTCACGCGTGACCAAGCGGGCGAAGACCGTGGCCACCTCGGCCTGACGCTTGAGGAATCGGCCCTGCACGGTGAATGGCCCGTACTGGCGCGGCTCCAGTGGACTGAAGATCAACGTCAGGGCCAGCCAATTGGTGATGTAGCCGACTGCGATGCCGGCCACCGGCAGGACCCACCACGCGTCGAAGACGATCTGGATGCCCATCTGGAACAGGCCCAGGATGGCGCCGAACCACAGGCCCGAGTTGATGATGAACCTGAACTCGGGCCCACCGGACTCCTCGAACATACGTGTCGTGAGGCGCTTGTCGGCAGCCATCAACTCGATGACCATGAGCCGCATGTCCATCAGTTGGTCGATGTTCTGGCTGACGTCCTGCATCAACCCATGAGCGGCTGTCGCAAGCCGCGACTGGACCCGAGCGATGACCGCGTCCTTCACCGGCTGGGGGAGGGCATTCCACAGGACCGGATTGTCACGCTGGGCCATCTGGTCAACCTGTTGGGGGACCAGCGGCCGCGCGTGCTCGAGCACGTGCTCGGCGATCTGTTCGGGGTCCATCTGTTGGACGATCTCGGCGAGGTTGCCCAGCTTGGACATGGTCGAGTCGACCGAGATCGAGGCCATCTTGCGGGCCTTGGACGGGATGATGCCCTGCCACCCGAGCCAGGGCGGCTTGATCCCCTTGAACTCCAGGGGCCAGAATGTCATCTTGACCGCGACCCAGTTGGTGCCGTAGCCGATCAGGGCCGCAACGATCGGGATCGTCGCAAACTTGATCCACTCGGTCCCCTCGAACACGTCGCTCCCAGTGCGGCCGGTGGTCAGGTGCCCGCGGCAGCCGCGCACCCTATGGCGAGCAGGTCAACCCTGGTCGGCCGCGATGAGGTTGAGCGCCGACCCGGCGCGGAACCACCCCAACTGTTCCTCGCTCATGGTGTGGGTGGTCTGGATCTGGTCACTGGTCCCGTCGGCGTGGCTGAGGACCACCGTCACCGGGGTGCCGGGCGCCAGGTCGGCAAGGCCGACGATGGACACCCGGTCGTGCTGGCGAACCAGGTCGTAGTCGGCCGGGTTGGCGAACGTGAGCGGCAGGATCCCCTGCTTCTTCAGGTTGGTCTCGTGGATTCGCGCGAACGAGCGCACGATGATCGCGCGGCAACCGCGGAATCTGGGCTCCATCGCCGCGTGCTCCCGCGACGATCCCTCACCGAAGTTCTCGTCACCGAAGACCACCCAGGGTTGGCCCTGGTCGTGCCACTTCTTGGCCAGGTCCGGATACGACATCGGCGTGTCGCCATCGAGCACGTCCGCCGCCGTCGAATCGCCCGTGAAGGCGCCGATGGCACCGAGGTAGAGGTTGCCGGAGATGTTCTCGAGGTGGCCTCGAAAGCGCAGCCACGGCCCGGCCATGGAGATGTGGTCGGTCGTGCACTTGCCCTTGGCCTTGAGCAGGATGGGCAGGTCGACGAAGTCCCCGCCATGCCACGGCTCGAAAGGGGTCAGCGCCTGCAGGCGCTCGGAGTCCGCGGCAATCGAGATCGACACCCCGCTGCCGTCTGCGGCAGGAGCTGTGAACACGTCGGCGCCGCGGTCGAAGCTGTCGGGCAACTCCTGGCCGACCGGCTCGCCCAGGCGGACCTCGGATCCGTCATCCGCAAACAGCGCGTCACGGGTCGGATCGAAGTCAAGGCGCCCTGCCAGGGCCGCTGCCACGACGGTCTCCGGCGATCCGATGAAGGCCAGCGTCTCCGGGTTGCCGTCATTGCGCTTCGGGAAGTTGCGGTTGAACGACGTCAGGATCGAGTTGGTCTCGCCCTTGGCGACGTCGTCGCGCCTCCACTGCCCGATGCACGGCCCGCAGGCGTTGGCCAGCACGGTGGCACCGATCGCCTCGAGGTCGGCCAGCAGACCGTCGCGCTCGATGGTCGCCCGAACCTGCTCGGAGCCGGGCGTGATCAGCAGGGGCGTGCGGACCTTCAGTCCCCTGGCTGTTGCCTGGCGGGCGATGGAGGCGGCGCGGGTGATGTCCTCGTACGAGGAGTTGGTGCAGGAGCCGACCAGCGCGGCGCTCAAATCCACGGGGTAGCCCTTCTCCAGGGCCTCGTCCCTCAGCGCTGACACGGGCCGCGCCAGGTCGGGCGTGTGCGGCCCCACGATGTGCGGGGCGAGGGTGTCGAGGTCGATCTCGATCACACGGTCGAAGTAGCGGTCGGGGTCCGCCTCGACCTCCGGGTCGGGGCGCAGGTGGGCGGCATGGGCATCCGCCAGATCCGCAAGCTCCTCGCGCTCAGTGGACTTCAGGTAGGCAGCGGCCTTGGCGTCGTAGGGGAACAGCGACGTCGTGGCGCCGATCTCGGCTCCCATGTTGGTGATCGTCGCGCGCCCCGTGGCCGAGATCGTCGCCACCCCTGGTCCGAAGTACTCCAGGATCGCCCCCGTGCCGCCCTTCACCGTCAGGATCTCGGCAACCTTGAGAATGATGTCCTTGGGAGCGGACCAGCCAGACAGCCGACCGGTCAGCTTGACGCCGATGAGCTTGGGCACCTTGAGGTTCCACGGCATGCCGACCATGACGTCGACGGCATCCGCACCGCCGACGCCGATGGCGACCATGCCGAGGCCACCGGCGTTGGGCGTGTGCGAGTCGGTGCCGATCATCATCCCGCCCGGGAACGCGTAGTTCTCCAGGACCACCTGATGGATGATCCCCGACCCGGGCTCCCAGAACCCCAAGTCGTACTTCTGCGCTGCACCGCGCAGGAAGTCATACACCTCGCGGTTGGTGTCGTTGGCGACGGCGAGGTCAGTGTCGGCGCCGATGTAGGCCTGGATCAGGTGGTCGCAGTGCACGGTCGACGGCACTGCGGCCTGCTTGCGACCCGACACCATGAACTGCAGGATCGCCATCTGCGCGGTGGCGTCCTGCATGGCCACGCGGTCGGGCCGATAGTCGGTGTAGTCGACCCCGCGCTCCATGCCTCCCGCAGCCGGGTCGTCCATGTGGGAGACCAGGATCTTCTCCGCAAAGGTCAACGCGCGGCCGTGACGCTCCCGCCCGATCGCCACCCTGGATTCCATCTTTGCGTAGGCCGCACGGACCAGGTCGATGGGGGTCGAGGCGCTCGGGTGACGGTCGTCAGCCATGGCGGTTCCTTGTTCGCAATTGAGCCGTCGGCGTGGCCGCCGGCGGGCGCTGGAATGGGTGCGAAGCAGTGTGGGACGGGGTGGCGAGCAGGCTAGACACTGGGCCAGGCTCGGGGTCGGGGTCGACGTCGGCCGCGCGCAGGGACTCCAGCCCGCGCTTGATGGCCAGCGCACCACGATCCCTCAGTCGCCTGGCGATGGCCGGTTGGGTGATGCCCAGTTCGGTCGCGACATCGATCTGGCGCTCGCCGTCCAGCAGCCCGCGCAGGGCGCGGCGGTCGCGGGCGTCCATCCGGGCGAACAACTGGTCCTGGCACAGCAGGAAGGCGTTGATGGCCCCCTGCTCGGCCATGTCGTCGCTGCGGTGCACGACCCGGATCGACGGCGGCCAGTGGGTCTTCGACGGCAGGCTGAACGCGGCATCGAGTGCGTCACGCGCCAGCCACCAGGCTGAACCGGACTGGCCGACCAGGTCATCGCCCCGAAGCTCGTGGCCGGTGCCCAGTCCAAGACGCACGTCAAGCGGTTCTTCGACGTCGTCGTCGGTGGTCAGCACCACTTCACCGGCTGCCAGGCGCAACCGCAGGGCGGCCTCCACGGCGACGGCGATCGAGGGAAACGACCCCTGGAACTCGTCGCGGACGGTGAGGTGCAGTGGCTCGATGGCGGCGACCTCGTCGTTGACGCGGCGAAGCACCCCGTCCAGCGCGCGCAAGAGGGCGACCTGGTCGCGATAGCGACGTGAGTGGACGACATCGCCAAGCGCCGCAACGATCATGGCAACCTCCTGATGCTTGGAACATATAACACTGAACCTGATAGATCAAGACAATGCACAAGATCTTGCGGTGCGCTGACTGGTTACCCTCGCCGCTCCGGGCGCCCGAGCCAGATCTCCGGCGCCGACCATCCCTTGCGAGTCCTTCCCATGCGCGTCCGCCGCCGCAATCCCGATCGAGTCGACGAAGTCACGGGACCGCTGGACGTGGCTGCCCTGCTCGCCCACTTGGAGGTGAACCCGACCACCGTGCTGGTCATCCTCGACGGCAACCTGGTGACATCCGCCACCGTGCTTTCCGACGAGGCGGACGTCGAGATCCGTCCCGTGATCTCTGGGGGCGCGGGTCCATCCCGCTGTCACGACTGTCGCGGGCCGGCCGTCATCGAGGAGCCGCGCCACCGCTCCGCGTGGTGCGGCGAGCACTTCGTCGACCACGTCCACCGGCAGATCCGCAAGGCCATCGACCACGACCGCATGTTCTCCTACAACGACCGCATCCTGTTGGCTGTGTCGGGCGGCAAGGACTCCTTGGCCCTGTGGGACGCGCTGCTGACCATGGGCTACGGGGCAGATGGGCTCTACATCGGCCTTGGGATCGGGGGCTACTCCAAGCGCTCAGGACGCGTGTGTGCCGAGTTCGCAGCCAAGCGTGGCGTCGAACTGATCACGGTCGACCTGCAGGAGGCATACGGCTACACGACGCCATCGGGTTCGCAGGCGTCCGGCCGAACGACGTGTGGCGTGTGTGGGCTGTCGAAGCGCTACGTCTTCAACCGTGTCGCGGTCGAGGGTGGCTATGACGTGGTCGTGACTGGCCACAACCTCGACGACGAGGCCGCCGTCCTGCTCAACAACGTCCTGCACTGGCACGAGGACTTCCTGGCCCGCCAGCGGCCCCTGCTGCCCGCAACCGGTCCGAACCAGGTGCGCAAGGCCAAGCCGCTCTACCGCCTGTCCGAACGCGAGATGGCCGCCTACTGCGTCCTGCGTGGCATCGACTACGTCGTCGAGGAGTGCCCGCTGGTCGATGGCAACACCGGGCAGGAGCACAAGGAGACGCTCAGCGCGTTGGAGGCGGGCAGTCCCGGGGCCAAGGCCCAGTTCCTGTTCGGCTTCCTCGATCGTGCCGAGCAACTGTTCCCGCGCCGTGACGACGCGACGGCAGTTGCCCTGGGTGAGTGCCAGACCTGCGGCATGCCGACCACCGCAGCCGTCTGCGCCTTCTGCAAGCAACGCACTCGGATCCTGGTCGACCTCCAGGGTGACCCCACCGGCCCGGCGGCCGCTGCGCGGCAGTTGCCGATCGTGAGTACCTCGTGACAACCCGTTCCCCCCTTGGCGTACCTGTTCTGCCGGGCGCGCCTGAGCCGCTTGCCAACGGCGAGCTGGTCGTGCTGATCGACCGCAAGAAGCGTCGTTACCTGCTGACCTTGGTGGCGGGCCAACAGTGGCACAGCCACGCCGGAGGGCTGGACCACGATGCGTTGATCGGCCAGCCGGAGGGCAGCGCGGCCAGGACCAACAAGAACATGGAGGTGACGGTCCTGCGCCCGACGCGCGAGGACTACGCGCTGAAGATGAGGCGTGGCGCCCAGGTGATCTACCCCAAGGACCAGGCGATGATCGTGTCGCTCGCCGACGTCCGTCCGGGTTGCACGGTCGTCGAGGCGGGCGCGGGCAGTGGCGCGTTGACGATGGCGCTGTTGGCCGCGGTCGGCCCGACCGGGCGCGTGATCTCCTACGAGCGTCGGGCGGACCACCTCGAGCACGCGATCCGCAACGTCGAACAATGGCATGGCGAACGTCCACCCAACTGGGAGGTCCACGAGGGCGATCTGGTTGCGGCCCTTCCCACCCTGCGTGCGCACCGCGTCATCCTTGACCTGCTGGAACCATGGACCCTGGTGGACGGGGCGGTCGACTGCCTGGCCCCCGGCGGGATCGTGCTGGCGTACACCCCGACGGTGCCGCAGGTCATGCGGTTCGCGGAGGCGTTGGACGTCAGCGGAGCATTCACCGATCGGCGCACGAGCGAGACGCTCCTGCGAACGTGGAACGTGGATGGCCTGGCCGTCCGACCCGATCACCGGATGGTGGCCCACACGTCGTTTCTGACCACGGCACGGCGGGTGCTGCCCGTCGAGGACGGCGGACCCGGTGCTTCGCTGGGCAAGACGTCCGGGATCGCCTGGCCGGCCGTGGATGCCTTGGCCGACTGACGGACCTCGTGCCTGGAAAGGGTCGATCCGGAGCGCCACGTGCCGACGGGAACCTTGGCGCCTTGCTGCGCAGGTGAGTCCGAAGCACCACGACCGGAACATGCCTGTGGGGTGTGGCCGTTGGTCCTACCGGGATGCCGCGGATCGGGTCCCTACAGTGCGGTGACGCCCGCGGGCGTGCCGGCGAACGACAGGAGGCCGCATGTCCGAGTCGCAGAGCCAGGACCGTCCCACGCCACGGCACGACGAGGGCGATTTCGCCGAGCTGATCGGGGTCGGCCCCGAGGCAGCCCCCCGTTCCGACGCGTCCATCCCGGACGACCCTGAGACCCTTGCCGCGGAGTACCGATTGCTGCGCGAGGAGACCGAGGCGTTGCGTCGCAGCCTCGAGGCAGCGCCTACCCGTCTGCACCACCTCGAAGAACAACTCATGGACCTGCGCGGCCAACTCCAGGCCGCTGCCGGCCAGAACGTCAAGCTCACGGAGACGCTGCGAGCCGCTCGCGAGCAATTGGTCAGCCTGCGCGACGAGGTCGAGCGGCTGTCCTCGCCTCCGCAGTCGTTTGGTGCGTTCCTGGGCCTCGACGATGACACCACCGCCATCGTCATGGTCAACGGGCGCAAGATGCGCGTGACCGGCGGGGGCGACGTGGTCCTCGAGGACCTGCGTCCCGGCCAGGAAGTCGTGCTCAACGAGGCCATGAACATCGTGGCCGCGGCGGCCTGGGATGACCGCGGCGAGATCGCAACCGTCGCCGAACTCCTCAGCGATGGCAGGATCCTCGTCGTGGGCCACACCGACGAGGAGCGTGTCGTCCATCTTGCCCAGCCACTGCTGGACGGCCCGCTGAAGTCTGGTGACAGCGTCCTGGTCGACCTGCGCAGCAACTTGGCGCTCGAACGGATCCCGAAGGCCGAGGTCGAGCAGCTCATCCTGGAGGTCGTGCCGGACATCACCTACGACCAGATCGGCGGGCTGGGTGACCAGGTCGAGGCGATCAAGGACGCCATCGAGCTGCCCTACCTCCACGCGGACCTCTTCGTCGAGCACGAGCTGCGCGCGCCGAAGGGGATCCTGCTCTATGGCCCCCCCGGGTGTGGCAAGACCATGATCGCCAAGGCGGTCGCCAACTCGCTGGCGAAGCGCGTGGCCGAGAAGACCGGCCGTGATGACGTCACGTCCTACTTCCTCAACGTCAAGGGCCCGGAGCTGCTGAACAAGTATGTCGGCGAGACCGAACGCCAGATCCGGCTGATCTTTCAACGCGCCCGCGAAAAGGCGTCTGAGGGGTTCCCCGTCATCGTGTTCTTCGACGAGATGGAGTCGCTGTTCCGAACCCGCGGATCGGGGATCTCTTCGGACGTGGAATCCACGATCGTCCCTCAGCTGCTGGCGGAGATCGACGGTGTCGAGTCGCTGAAGGACGTTGTGGTCATCGGCGCGTCCAACCGCGAGGACATGATCGACCCGGCAATCCTTCGGCCCGGGAGGCTGGACGTCAAGATCAAGGTCGACCGCCCCGGCCAGGATGCAGCGCGGGAGATCTTCGCGATCTACCTGCACGCGAACCTGCCGCTGCACGACGCAGAGGTCAAGGCCCACGGCGGCGACCCGGAGGCAACCGTGCAGTCCATGATCGACGCGACGGTCGAGAAGATGTACGCCGAGGACGAGGACAACCGATTCCTCGAGGTCACCTACGCCAACGGCGAGAAGGAGTTGCTGTACTTCAAGGACTTCAATTCCGGGGCCATGATCGAGAACGTGGTGGCCCGCGCCAAGAAGTACGCCATCAAGCGACTGATCGCGACCGAGGAGCGTGGCCTGCGCACCGATGACCTGGTCCGTGCCATCAAGGACGAGTTCCGAGAGAACGAGGACCTGCCCAACACGACCAACCCCGACGACTGGGCGCGGATCTCCGGCAAGAAGGGCGAGCGAATCGTCTACGTGCGCACGCTCATCAGCCGCGACGACGACAAACCGGGCAAGTCCATCGAGAACCTCAACCCTGGCCAGTACCTCTGAGGGGTCAGTACCTCTGAGGCGCCTCGGTCCTAGTATCGAGCCATCCCCGGGGTGAGAGGCCTTCCGTGGTCACCACGAAGTACGCCGGCATCGAGACCGAGTACGGCATCCAGGTGGTCGGACCCACCGAAGTCAACCCGGTGCTGGCGTCGTCCATGGTCGTGGGCGCCTACCAGGCCGGCGGACGCGATCGGATCCGTTGGGACCACTCCGACGAGCACCCACTGCGCGATGCCCGTGGCTACGAGGTGGCCAATCCCCACGAGCCACCCAGTGACGACGACCTCGGACTGGCCAACACGGTGCTGACCAATGGCGCCCGCTTCTACGTTGACCACGCGCACCCGGAGTACTCCAGCCCCGAGGTCTCCAACCCTCTTGACGCCGTGATCTGGGACAAGGCCGGCGAGCGCATCCTCGCCGACGCTGCCCACCGGGCGCGGTCGGCCGTGCCGACCGGCTGCATGGTCGTCATCCACAAGAACAACACCGACGGCAAGGGCGCGGCGTACGGCACCCATGAGAACTACCTCGTCCCACGCTCGATCCCCTTCGCGCGGCTCGTGCGGGACCTGACACCGTTCTTCGTGTCGCGGCCGGTGTATGTGGGCGCGGGCCGGCTCGGCAACGAATTCGGGTTGGACGACGTCCCATTCCAGCTGACCCAGCGAGCCGACTTCTTCGAAGTCGAGGTGGGGCTCGAGACCACGCTCAAGCGTCCGATCATCAACACGCGCGACGAGCCGCATGCCGACCCCGACCGGTTCCGCCGCCTGCATGTCATCAACGGCGACGCGAACCTGTGCGAGGTGGCAACGTTTCTGAAGATCGGGACGACCCAACTGGTGCTCGATCTGATCGAGGACGATGCCCTGCCGACCCCGCCCAGGCTCGCGCACCCGGTGCAGGCGTTCCATCAGATCAGCCACGACATCAGCTGCCGTGGCGTCGTCGAGCTTGACGACGGCCTGCGCATGACCGCGGTGGAGATCCAGTGGCACTACCTCGAAGCCGTGAAGCGTTGGTGCAAGGACCGCGATGTCACGCAGATCACGCACGAGGTCCTGACCCGGTGGGAGTCCGTGCTGACCACCGCCGAACTGGACCCGACGGCACTTGCCGGGACCGTCGACTGGGCGACCAAGCTGTCGCTGTTGCAGCGGTATCGCAACCGCGACGGGCTGGCGTGGGACGACCCCAAGTTGAAGCTCGTCGACCTGCAGTACCACGACGTCCGGCCCGACAAGGGCCTCTACAACCGGCTGGCGGCGCGGGGCCAGGTCGAACGGATGGTGAGCGAGGCGGCAGTACAGCGCGCCATGACGGAGCCGCCCATCGACACACGCGCCTATTTTCGTGGACGCTGCCTGGCAAAGTTCCCCGATGCCATCGTGGCAGCCGGCTGGGACTCGTTGATCTTCGACGTCGGCCGGGACACTCTGCAGCGCGTGCCCATGATGGATCCGGGGCGCGGCACGCTGGCCCACGTGGGCGACCTGCTGGACGAGGTGGACACCGCGGCTGAACTGCTCGCGCGACTGCAAGGGTGACGGATGCCGCGACTTGACGACACCATCCGCGCCCTGCTGGAAGCGAATCTCGCGCTCGCCCAGGAGTTGGATTCCCGAAAGGTCCTGCAGGTCATCGTGGAGACGGCACGCCGACTGATTGGGGCGAGCTACGTCGCCCTCGGGGTGATTTCCAACGATGGGCGGTCGCTGACCGACTTCGTCCACGTCGGCCTGGACTCGCTGACCGTGGAGCGCATTGGGCCACTTCCGACGGGAAAGGGCGTGCTCGGCAGCCTCCTGCACGATGCCCGAATCCTGCGCCTTGCCGATCTTGCCGACCACCCGGATTCAGTTGGCTTCCCGGCGCATCATCCAGCAATGACGTCGTTCCTGGGCCTGCCGATCGAGGGCCGCGACGGAATCGTCGGCAACCTCTACCTGACCAACAAGGTCGGCGGTGACCAGTTCACCGAGGATGACGAAGCGATTGCCCAGGCACTGGCGGCGATGGCCGCGGCGTCCATCGGCAACGCCCGCCTGTACACCAGCGAGCGTCAACGGGCGTCCAAGGCGGCAGCCCTGGTCGGTGCGGTTGGTGCCCTGGTGCGCGAGCGCGATCCAGGTGCCGTGCTGAACGTGGTCGTCGAGGCTGCCCGCGAACTTGTCGACGCCGAATACGCCGCCTTGGGGATCCTGTCGGCCGACCACGAGCGCTTCGACCGGTTCATCCATGCCGGAATGGACCCGGCCACGGCCGACCGGATCGGATCGCTCCCGGTCGGGTTGGGCGTGCTGCGGGCCGTCACCATCGAACGCAGGGCGATCCGACTTGACGACCTGTCCCGCCATCCTGCCTCCGTTGGCTTCCCACCAGAGCACCCGGCGATGACGTCGTTCCTGGGCGTCCCCCTGCTGGCCGACGGCGAGGTTCTGGGCAACCTCTACCTGGCCAACAAGGCCGGGGGGAAGGGCTTCGACCAGGACGACGAGGACCTGGTCCTTGCGTTGACCGGTCAGGCGGCGATTGCCCTGGAAAGGGCACGAGTCCAGGAACGCGACCGGGCCATGGTCGGCCAACTGCGGTCGCTGTTGCGCGTGAACCTCATCCTCACCCAGGAACTCGACGTCGACATCGTGCTGCAGACGCTCGTCGACCGAGCGCGGGACCTGGTCGACGCGGAGTACGCCGCCCTCGGCGTGCTCGGTGAGGACGGTGACTCGCTCGATGCCTTCATCCACTCCGGCATGGATCCGGAGTTGGTCCGCAAGATCGGCCCGCTGCCCCGCGGCCTGGGGGTCCTGCGGGCCGTGATCGTGGGCAAGCGCCCGATCCGAATGTCCCGGATGAGCGATCACCCCGCCTCGGTGGGCTTCCCGGCCCACCACCCGCCGATGGACTCCTTTCTTGGGGTCCCGTTGGAGTACCAGGGCCGCGTCCTGGGCAACCTCTACCTGACCAACAAGCGTGGAGCGTCGGAATTCTCCGAGGAGGACGAGCGGCTGTGTGCCGCCCTGGCGGCGCAGGCGGCCATCGCCATCGCGAACGCTCGCGTGTACACCTCCGAACGGGACCTGGTCGAGCGCTTGAAGCTGGTCGATTCGATGAAGAACGACTTCGTTTCCCTGGTGTCCCATGAGCTGCGCACGCCCCTGGTCGCGCTTCTCAGTGGGTCGGACATGCTGATGCTGAACTGGCAGCAGATGGAACCCGAGAAGATCGACCTGCTGCTTGGCGCTGTGAACCGTCAGGCGCTCCGCCTGCAACACCTGATCACCAACCTGCTGGACCTGGGTCGTGTGGAACAGGGTCGACTGCGGATGTCGTTGCGCGCGGTCGACCTGGCCGACGTGGTGCAATCGGCTGTGGACGAGGATCCGAGTGCGCGCATGGGCCGGGTCTCCGTGGAGATTGCAGCGGGCCTGCGGGTCCTGGCCGACCCGGTCTACCTGGGCCAGATCGCAAGCAATCTCATCGGCAACGCGCTGAGCTACGGCGGCCCGAACGTGCTCGTCACGGCCGAGGCCGACGATTCGACGGTCAGGTTGGTGGTGGCCGACGACGGTGGCCCGATCGACGACTACGTCGTGCCCACGCTGTTCGAGCGGTTCACCCGCGGACCCAGGCAGACCGACGACACGCCGGGCTCCGGGCTTGGACTTGCGTTGGTCCGGGCCTTCGTCGAGGCATTCGGCGGCACCGTCCACTACGAGCCCGCCGCGGATGGGTGGACGCGTTTCGTGGTCAGGCTGCGCCGGGCGGGCCGTTCGCGATCGCTGACCGACGAGCTGCCAGAGCCCGTGGCGAGCGATGCCGGATCGGACTGACGGTGGCAACCATCCTGGTCGTGGATGACTCCTCCGACACCCGCGTGGTGGTGCGGATGGCCCTGGAGATGGCTGGCCACGGGGTCGAGGAGGCAGGCGATGGCGCTCAAGCCCTGACGCGGCTGGAGACCGAGCCACTGCCGGACCTGGTGTTGTTGGACATTCGGATGCCGGGCATCAACGGCTGGGAGGTCTTGGAGCGCATCCGCCGCAACCCGTACCTGCCGTCGGTTCGGCGCATTCCTGTGGTCCTGTTCTCGGCCCACGTGACGCAGGACGACCCCAGGCTGTCACAGGTGGACAACCTGGTCGTGAAGCCGTTCCGGGGGTCGACGCTGGTGGCACAAGTCGAGGACGCCCTGCGGCGGTGACCGGCCCTGCGACCGACGACCGACTGACCCGATCGGGCCAGGGTGCTTGCGTCGGCCGGTCGGACGAAGGCAAGGTTTCCTCATGGATACAACAACGATCATCGTGATGGCCATCGTCGTCGTTGGCGGCATGTTCCTCATCCTGCGCTCCGGCGGCGGAGCCGGACGCGGAGATGCGCAGGCGCATGGGGGCCCAGGAGCGACGCATACGGTCACCCTGGACGTGGCGGGTGGGTCACCCGATGACCCCGGCGTGCGCCGGATGGTCAACTCGATCGCGACCCGCGTATTTTCCTCGATGGACCAGGTCCAGGTCGTGCGCGTGGTCCGGCGTGACCAGGTCGAGCTGGGCACGGTCCGCCGCAGCGTGGGACTGGCAGGCCACGTGGCCGACGTCGACAGGCTGCGCGCCCCGGCGGCGCGCGGTGGCCACGTTCCCGACCCGACCGATCGTGAACGGGTGCACCACCCCGAGGTTCACCATGACCAGGTGGACCTGACCCCGCCAACCCCACGCACGCTGCTGGAGCGGTTTGAGCTGCCTGACTCGGTCGTTGCCGCACTCGGTGACCAGCAGAGCCCGGTGGACGTGGTCCGAGCGATCCTTGTCGCTGGCGGCCGGTCCGCGGAGGTCAATGGCGACGTGGTGCTGTCGGGCGACGATGCGATCATCGTGGTGGGTGGCTTCGACGGGCGGCCGGTCGTGGCCGAGGACCTCTCGCGGGCCTACCTGCACTTCGAGGCGAGCGGCGCAACGCGTGGCATCGAGGTGTGCCTGGGCCCCTACGACCACGCGGACGCCCACCGTCGCGAGCTGCTCGTTCCTGTCCTGGGTCACGTGGGTCCGGACGCCGTGCAGAGGATGGCGGATGCCGTCGCTCTCGGAGGCGACCCGCTTGCCTTCGTCCTGGAGCCCGCGATCGCCTGAACGCCCAGTCGGGAACCCGAGCCACCCAGCCCACGTTGCCCACGGGCCCGCGGGGCTAGTGTTGGTGACGACGATTCCAGGAGCTCGACGTGGCGGATGGCCAGGTTCACAAGGACGGCCAGGAGCGTGAGACCGAGGACACCTCGGGAGACGCCGAGGTCGAGGCGGCGCAGGACGCGGCCGCCGCTGCTCAGGAGGTCATCGACGAGGTCGATGACCTCCTCGACGAGATCGACGACGTCCTCGAGGAAAACGCAGAGGAATTCGTCAAGAACTACGTCCAGAAGGGCGGCCAGTAGGTGATCGCGAGCGCCGGGGCCTGATCGAGGGCACCGGCAACCTGACCGCTGCTCCTTGCATCGAGTCGATCCGGGGAATGCGACGTGGCGTCACTGGAGCACCTGGAACCGCTGGACGCATGGTTCCTGAGCGCGGAAAACCGACTGGACCATCAGCACATCGCGGCGGTCGTGATCTGCGAAGGTCCGCCGCCATCGCTGGACGCGGTGCGCGACAGCCTGAGCGCCCGGCTGCACCGAGTGCCGAGATTCAGACAGCGCCTCCAGTCAGTTCCGGCGAGCCTCGCTCGCCCCGTGTGGGTCGACTGCCCCGAGATCGACCTGGACTACCACGTCCGTAGGACGGCGGTGCCGGCCCCGGGAGACCGGCCGGCGCTCTGCGAACTCGTCGGGCTGCTGCTCAGCAACGAGCTGGACCGCACCCGGCCGCTGTGGGAGTCATGGTTGGTCGAGGGACTCATGGGCGATCGGTGGGCACTCATCATGAAGGCGCATCACGCCATGGTCGATGGTGTCGCCGGGGTCGAGGTGATGGCTGCCGTGCTTGACGTCGAGCCGCAGCCGGCCCCCGAGCAGCCACCCCCGTGGACGCCGCTGCCGGTTCCGTCGAGCTCGACCCTGGTGGCGGACGCGGCGCTGCGAATGGCCCGCCAGCCCGTTGCCTCGGCTGCCGCCGTGGGCCGAGCCCTGCGCCATCCCGCCAGGACGCTCCGGCGTGGCGCCTCCATCGCCCGCGGCGTTGCTGACCTGGTGTCGGTTGTCCGGCCGACCGACACGCACGGCCTCACGGGCCGCGTTGGCCCGCATCGCCAGTGGACGTGGTCCGAGGCCTCGCTGGAGGACGTCATGGCCATCCGTGAGCAGCTGGGAGGCACGGTCAACGACATCCTGCTTGCCGCGATCACGGCTGGCTACCGCACCTTCCTGCTGTCGCGCGGTCAGGCCATCGGCGACGGCGACCAGTTGCGCACGGTGGTTCCGGTGTCCGTGCGTGACCCATCCGACCCGGCGACGCATGCCAACCGCGTCTCGGTGATGCTGGTGGACCTCCCCATCGGCCAATCCGACCCGCTGGCCCGCCTGCGCCGCGTGCAGGAGCAGACCCGCCACCACAAGGCCACCGGCGAGGCTGCGGGCGGTCTGGCGCTGCTGGGCCTGCTCGACGCGTTCCCGGATCCCCTGGTCGAGGCAGGCACACGCGCCGCCGCCACCGTCCTGCAGACGCTGGTCCAGCGCAACGTCGCGTCGGTCACCACGAACGTGCCCGGGCCCCCCGTGCCGCTGTACGTCATGGGCCGACGGGTCGAGACGCTGGTGCCCTACGTATTGGTGGGGGAGGGCCTCACCACCGGGGTGGCCATGTTCTCCTACGACGGACACGTGACCTTCGGTGTGACCGGCGACCTTGACGCCTCTCCCGACGTGGCCGTGCTGGCCGAAGGCATCGCGGCCGGCGTGGACCAGCTCATCGCCTGCCTGCAGGCAGGACCACCGCTCATGTCGCCTGCGACGCCTCGTGGATCGCAACCGCAGCACGAATCAGTCCGAGATGACTGAAGCCCTGTGGGGTGTTGCCCAGTTGCATCCCCGTTGCTGGATCCAGTTCCTCGGCGAGCAGCCGCAGCGGCCCGCGATGCGCCAGGATGGCGTCGACGATCGCCTCGGCCTCCTGCACGGCCCCGCGGCGCGCCAGCAGTTCTGCCAGCCAGAACGAACACAACAGGAAGGCACCCTCCCTGCCCGGCAGCCCGTCGGCGCTGCGATAGCGGTGCAACAACCCGCCACCGACGTCGAGTTCATCACGGACACGCTCGATCGTCGCCGACGCAGTGGGGCTGTCGGGGGCCACGAGTCCCTTGAGCGGTGCGAGCAGGAGTGCCGCATCCACGTCGCTCTCGCCGAAGGCCTGGACGAGGGAACCCGACGCGGGATCGATGCCCTCGGTCATGATCGCGCTCAGGATTTCCGCGGCACCGATCGCCCAACTCGCCGGCACAGCCTCATCCCGAAGGTTGCCGAGCTTCGAGGCCCGGTCCACCGCCAACCAGCACTGGAACGCCGAGAACGTGTGGCGTCGGGGTTTGGCCCGGATCTCCCACAGGCCCGAATCCGGCTCGCGCCAACGGTCCAGCACCTGTTTGACGAGCCCCATGACGATCCACCACGGCAGGACGTCGGATTGACCGCCACTGCTTGCAAGCTGCCACTGCAGGTCGATCGCCATCGCATACACGTCCAGTTGCGACTGGTGGACCGCGCTGTTGCCGACGCGGACCGGGCGGGAGCCCGAGTATCCGTGGAGGTGGCCCAGCAGCTGCTCGGTCATGTCGCGGGAACCGTCGACGCGGTACAGCGGGGCGAGTTCTGTCCCGTCACTCTGGATGAGCTCGGTGAACCAGCGCAGGTAGGCGACGGCCTCGTCGTGGCTTCCCATGGCCACCAGGGCTTCCAGGATCCAGGCTGCGTCGCGAAGCCAGCAGTATCGATAGTCCCAGTTGCGCACGCCACCGAGCCGTTCGGGCAGTGAGGTCGTCACCGCCGCCACGACGGCGCCCGTCGGGACATGGACGAGCGATCGCAGCACCTGCGCGGCGTGCCGTGCGTCGGACGTGAGCGTGCCGACCGACGACAGCCGATCGGTCCAGGTCGCCCAGGCCTGCCGATTGCGCTGGGGGTCCGGTGGTTGCTGGCCGATCTGCGCAACCTCGGTGCGCCCGCCGAGCCAGCAGGTCACGTGATGGCCGGCCTCGAGGTCCCCAGTCAGCACGACGTCCGGGCCATCCAGCGTGACCACGACCGGGCCGTCCCAGGCCAGCACCAGGTCCTCGGCGATCACCGCCCGCCGGTCGCCCAGGATCGGCGCGGGCGTGCGCCTTGCATAGTCCAGCCTGCCGGCGACCCGAACCGTCACGTTGCACCGATCCCGGGCCTGGACTTCCCGGGCGAGGACGGATGTCCCCTCGACGTGCCAGTCGGTCACCTGCAGCAGGACGGCAGCCTCGTGGTCGAGCCACGTGGTGCGCACCAACAGGGTCCCGTCGAGGTACTCCTGCCGGATGCCCGTGGCGCCTTCGACGTCCAGCTCCCAGGCGCCCGCGTTGCCATCGAGCAGGGCGCCGAAGATGCTCGGCGAGTCGATCCGGGGGTGGCACCACCACACTATGCGGCCGTCCGGCCCAACCATGGCTGCTGTTCGGTCGCCAGGGATCAGCCCGAGGTCGGCGATTGCGGGCTCGGCACGCCGCCGTGCGTTCGATCCGTGAGCAACCATGGGAACTCCAGGAACAACCTCGGTCCGCGAGCGACCACCGACGGGGCCGCTGGGCCCGGGCATTGTCGACGATGTCACGGAAACTCCGCCAAGGAGGTGCGGGTCGGCGGGTCCGCGCCCGTGCGCATGCAACTGACGGATGCGCAGCGCACCCCCAGGTCCACCATGGCGTGCAACTCTGCGGCGGACAGCGCACGGATGCGCTCGGGGTCCAAGGCATGGTGATCGGCAAGCCAGGCCAGCAGTCCCGCCATGGTCGCATCGCCGGCTCCGACGGCGTCAACCACCTCGACGGGCCGCGCCGCAATGGCGACGCGGACTCCCTCCCGCGCAAACGCGACGGCGCCGCCCGCCCCGAAAGTCAGCACCACCAGCGCGTGGCGCGCCCAGCCAGCAGCCGTGCCCTCGACGTCGTCGATGTCGAGGGCCCGCAGGTCCTCGACGCTGACCTTGACCAGGTCCGACCGTTTGACAAGACGCTCGATGGCCTCGCGCAACGCGCCCGTCCGCTGGCCAGCGACCGGTCGGACGTTGGGATCCAGGGTGATGACGCGTTGGCCGTGCTCACGCTCGACCAACGCGGCCAGGACGACGCCCAGTGCGCCCTCGTGCGCCCTGACGGCTCCGAACCCGACATGCAGGACGTCCTCGGGCGCCAACGGTGGCGTCGGCCCGTCCCAGCCCGTGTTGGTCGTGCCCTCGAGGTAGAAGTCGTAGCGGGGTTGTCCGCCGTCGAAGTCCACCACCGCCAGGCTGGTCGGTGCTCCCGTCATCTGAACGAACGCGGTGTCGATGCCCTCGGACGCCAGATGCCGGCCCAGGACATCGCCGAACGCGCCGGTGGACCGCCGACCCAACCATGCAGCCGCGACCCCCAAGCGTCGCAGCCCCGTGGCCACGTTCAGCGGCGAGCCTCCCGCCACCGGAAGATAGGTTCCCGACCCGGTCGCCACGAGGTCGACCAGTCCTTCGCCTGCCGAAACGATTCGCATCAGCCGTCGACCTCGACCACGAGGGTTCGGCAGCGCTCGACCTGCTGGGTGCTGGCCAGGCCTCCAAGTCCAGCCGGCAGCTTCACGGCCTGATCCCCGAGGTTCATCGCGGCGATCACGCTGCCGCGACGGAGGGCGATGACGTCCGGTCCCGCGTCCAGCCAGGTGACCTCGTCGGGGAGATCGCGCCATGCACGACGTCGATGAAGGATCTGGCGGACCTGGTGCAGGTGTGAGGCAGGATCTTTGCGCTGCACGGCAACGGTGTCGCGATCGGTGCGGTTGTGGCCATGGGGGAGCCACGGTGTGCCGGAGGTGAACCGGTACTGGTGGCCCGGCTCCCAAGGCATCGGGGCACGCGTTCCGTCGCGCCCGGCCCCCGCCTGGTTCCGCACGGCCATCGGATCGACGAGTTCGCCGGCTGCGAACTCGGCGTTGTCCAGTCCCAACTCCTCGCCCTGGTGCAGGAAGACCGCGCCGGGCAGCACGCACAGCAGTACCAGCCATGCCAGCCCACGTTGCCGACCAAGCTCTCCACCTCCGAAGCGTGTCGTTGCATAGGGGTCGTCGTGACTGGACAACGGCCAGCAGGTGGCCGCACCGCCGTGGCTGACGCCCTCGGTCAGGGCGCGCCGCATCGCGCCGGCATCCCACCCCGTCTGCAGTGCCGGGAACCAGAAGGCCGCATGCAGGCCCGTGCCGTCCACATACCGCCCCCAGCGATGCGCATCCGGGAGGTAGACCTCGCCGATCAGTACCGCATCATGCGGTTGCGCCACGTCGCGCCATGCGCGAAACACCTCGAGGTTGTCCCCCTGGTCGAGGTCATGCAGGTGGGCGTAGCGGGCGAACGCCTCCCGTGGGGTCAGGTCCGGCGTTGGCGGCTCACCGATCAACGGGTTGTCGCGCAACTGCGGGTCAATCGTCAGCGCATGCGCCACGTCGACGCGAAACCCGTCGACATCGCGGTCCAACCAGAACTGCAGGATCCGACAGAACTCCTGGCGAACGGCCGGGTTGTGCCAGTTCAGATCGGGTTGCTCGGGCAGAAACAGGTGCAGGTAGTACGCCCGACTGGCCTCGTCGAGCGTCCAGGCGGGCCCTCCGAGGTGCTGGACCCAGTTGTTCGGGGGGGCGCCGTCGGGGCCGGGCTCATGCCACACGTACCAGTCGCGGTGGGTCGAGCCGGGCCCGCTGAGGGCATCGCGAAACCACGGATGCTGGATCGACGTGTGGTTTGGAACCAGGTCCATGATCAGCCGCAGACCACGGTCGTGGGCATCCTGGACAAGACGGGTGAACTCGTCGAGATCGCCGAAGCGTGGGTCGATGGCCATGTAGTCGGCCACGTCGTAGCCGTGGTCGGCATCCGGCGAAGGTGAAACCGGCGTCAGCCAGACGACGTCGACCCCGAGGTCGACCAGGTGATCCAGGCGCTGCCGGACACCACGCAGGTCGCCCAAGCCATCGCCGTCGGTGTCCATGAACGACCGCACGTACACCTCGTAGCCGATGGCGCCCCGCATCCAGACAGGCATCGTGATCCTCCTCGGCGCACGGTCGAATGCATAGCGCGTTCCCGAGTGCGGCGCCCGATCGGCACCGTGCTCCGTCCGGTCGGCCGGGTTGCAAGCGGTTGCAGGCCCGACCACGCTGGATGCAAGCGTTTGCAGCCGGCTGCGAGCATCGGTGGGTCGGCAGGATCGGCTGACACATGGCGGTGAGGATCATGGAGGTTGCCCGTCAGGCTGGCGTGTCCACCGCAACCGTCAGTCGAGCCCTTCGAGGGCTGCCCAACGTCGCCCCGGCCACGCGGCAGCGTGTGACCAGGGTCGCGGCCGAACTCGGCTACCGCCCGCATCCGCATGCCACCGGGCTGGCAACCGGTCGGTCGAGTGCGATCGGCATGGTCGTGCCCCACCTGTCCTCGTGGTTCTCCGGGCGGGTGGCCCAAGGAGCGCACGAGGTCGTTGCGGCTCAGCGGCGGCACTTGGTCCTGTTGGCCGCCTCGCGAGGAAACGGCATGGCCGAGCTGGCGTCACCAAACCTGTCGCAGCTCGTGGCAGGCCTGGTGGTCGTTGATCTGCCGTCCACACCCGACTGCCTCGGGCCCACCCCCTTGCCCAGTGTGCCGCTGGTGGCCGTGGGGGCGGCCAGCGGCCTGGAGCCCGCCATCAAGATCGACGACCGGCGGGCAGCGGCAGCGGCGGTCTCCCACCTGTGTGCGCTCGGGCACCGCCGCATCGGTCTGCTCGGTGACCTCGAGGCCGAGGCACCGGGATCTCATGTACCGGGCGACCGCCGTCGCGGGTACCTCGACGCGCTCGTCGCGGCTGGCATCAAACCCAGTACTGAGCTGCAGGAGTCGGGTCGCTTCACCGCACACGACGGGGCAGCTGCCACCAAGCGATTGCTTGCCCTTGCGGCACCGCCCACGGCCATCTTCGCGATGAGCGATGAGATGGCGATCGGTGCCTTGGGGGTCCTGCGCGAGCAACACCTGCGAGTTCCAGTGGATGTCGCCGTCATCGGGTTCGACGACCACGAGCTGGCCGCCCACGTCGGGCTCAGCACCATCCGCCAGCGGCCCACTGCCCAAGGGCGTCAAGCCGCCGCTTGGCTGTTGTCCAGGCTGGCCGGCGACGACCCACCACCTCCCATGCCTGCCACTTGGGAGCTCATCGTGCGATCGAGCACGGTGCCCTGACAGGATGCGACCTGCGACCGTCCCGCCCCCCAGCCATCCACCCGGCACCGAAGGAGTTCATCGTGGCGCACGTGAGGTTGAACCACATGTCGAAGCGCTACGGCGACGGCTTCGAGGCAGTGAAGGACGTCGACCTCGACGTGGCCGACGGTGAGTTCCTGATCCTGGTCGGACCCTCCGGCTGTGGCAAGTCAACGGTGTTGCGGATGATCGCCGGCCTCGAGGAGATCACGGAGGGCAACCTCGTCATCGGCGACCGCGATGTCACGAACCTGTCGCCGAAGGAACGCGACATCGCGATGGTCTTCCAGTCCTATGCCCTGTATCCCCACATGACCGTGGCGGAGAACATGGGCTTTGCCCTGAAGTTGGCCAAGGTCGACAAGGACGAGATTGACCGGCGCGTGCGCGAGGCTGCCGAAATCCTCGACCTGAACGAGCACCTCGAGCGCAAGCCCAAGGCCCTGTCCGGTGGTCAACGCCAGCGCGTGGCGATGGGACGCGCCATCGTGCGTTCCCCG